>JAESGV010000425.1_pt1 | contig 18834 bp, 13 predicted proteins | sample 9269781 | NCBI WGS metagenome assembly JAESGV01 (sample SAMN15741586, study PRJNA653496) | algae metagenome | isolation source: Tildeniella torsiva UHER 1998/13D and co-occurring heterotrophs from... | place: Slovakia: Slovak Paradise National Park, Hrabusice, Kosice Region | collected 2000-01-01
TAGATTGGAGTCTGTTGACGTCGTTGGGTAGTAGAGCTTCGAACTTGCCAGCATGATACTTCCAGAGAGATCCGTCCATACCGATACCAAAGATCGTTCCACCACGAGCAACAGAGATGTCTCTTAAGCGGAAACCTCCGACGTCCATTGGAGTCCATTGTTGTTCGCCAACTCTTCCAGAGAGATGGTACAATTCTCCAGCGTTGGTAAGACCGTAGATAAAGTTCTTTCCAGAGCAAGATACTGCCTTGAGCAAGTTTGATCCAGTGGAGCCTTGAGTTTGTGGGAATTGACTGCGAGCGAAGGTTTGGAAACGTCCAGTGTCGCTAGAGTAGTTTTGCTCACGACGCCACTGAGAGTTGTGGATTCCTTGTTGTTGGAGTGGAGCTTGTTGGGTGAGTCCTTGTTGTTGAACTAGACCAGTGCTGTGGACTTCACGAACGATAGTTGGTTCATGAACCTTGCGAACGACTGGGTGAAGGACTTCTTGGACTACTTGTTGTTCACGTACTTCAGTGATGACTGGTTGTACGTGTCTTTCGATGTTTTCTTGTCTGATCACTTGAGAAACAGTCTCTCCTTCACGGAATTGTTGAAAAGTTTGTTGGTTTTGTACCTTTGGTGCACCTTGTAAGCGAAGGCTTTCCAATCTCAAACGTTCTTGTTCGCCGAGTTCACGGTTACCAACTTCTTGGAAGACAGTCTCTGCACGGCTTTGTTGGAGTAGTGGTGCTTGTTGTACTTGTTGTACGACTGGTTGCTTCTCGATTTCGATAATCTTTTGTTGATGAACTTCTTGTACCACTGGCTTGTGATGTACTTCGACGTTCTTCTTTTCGATAACGTTTTGGAGAACTGGCTTTTCCATTACGTTAGTAACAATTGCATCCTTGACAATTGCTCCAGGTGCTTGGCTCAATGGAGCAGTCTTGGTTGGAACTGCTTGAGTAGTAGTTGTTACGGTAGTTTGTTGTTGTGCAACGTTGGGCACTACACCATGTTCAGTAGTGTGTGCTGTTTCTGTGTGCTTTCCGAATACCATGTTTGCTTGTTGTTGTTGTTTTTGTTGTTTCTGTTTTTTCGTTTGATCGGTCTGTTCGTGGCGATAACTATTTATTTTCTCTCCAGTTCAAAATTAACATGGAAAATCTAATTATAGTATGCAGAAGTATTTACTCTGCGTGGAATTTTTCTGGGTTCTACTTGCGATTCTATGAACGATTCACCAAGTTGTAAGAGCTTTGTAGAATTGCTCTTGTATGTACAAAATGATTTTTCGAAAAATAGCCTTCACCCGATAAATGGACTTGAAACAACAAGCATTTTCTGGTACCAGCGGGAATAGAACTAGTGAGTTGGTGAAAGTGTCGGTTTAGTCAAATTCTCACAATAACCCTTACAAGTCCACCTTACAGTTTGAAGAAATACGATCATATGACATGCAAAACGTGGTGCAGGCACGAAAACTTTCTTGATGTACAGAATAACGTCAGTAAAACTTTGCTTGGTCAACCATGTGAATAATTACAAACAGGTTTATTTTGACTCTACATTTGTACGCTTAGTTCTACTGTTACGTCCTGTGTTTGATCTTGGTTGCTTTCTTCTCATCTGTTGCTCTTCTTGGGCTTTATTTTTCAGCATCAAGTTCAACATGTTGCTTTGTGGTACTGTTGGGTTTACTCTTCTGTTTACTCTAACCTTTCGCTTTTGGTCCATGTCCCAGACAGCATATACGTATACATCATAGGGCATGATATCGTAGTTGATGTCCATATCAATTAGTATCTCTTTCATGACTGTTAAATTGATATTGGGTCTTGCAGTGTTCCAAACCAAGTTAAGTTCTTCAATGTTGCGACCCTCTTCATCGTGGTGCTCTTCTGTTTGTTGTTGAACAACATTGTTCTTGTCTACAGAGCTAATAGAATCAGGTGCAGGTGAGAATTGACTCATCACGTTGCAATTAATTTCTACGCAGTACTTGGGCACAAAGATAGTAAACGATCTTCTGCCGAGTGAAACGACGACAGCTTCTGTACGCTCAACTTGCTTTGGTAGTTGTGGTAGTAGGTAGAAAGATAAGTACGCTCTCTGAGCGTTTTCTTGGGCTGTTTTAGCACGGTATGCTTGATCGTTCAGGTGTAGCGCTACCATGGAGAGTTCTCCTCCATGTAACTTTGGCTTTTCGTTCTTCAACATTGCCAAAATCATACGATGCACAACAACGTCGGCGTAGCGACGAATAGGTGATGTGAAATGAGTGTAATGGAGCATATTCAAAGCAAAATGGAGGGTATAGGTCTCTAATTCGCTGTCTCCTCTTCTGACATATTTCGCAAGTTGCATTTCACGCATTAGGCAATGTTGTGCAGTTTGCATGGAAGTTGTTCCAAATCGTTTTGCAAAATCGACAACATCGTTCATCACATGTTGGACTGGAACTGTACTCTTGGGAGCAACTGCTTCCAAGATACGAACTACCATTGGATCATCTTCTGCTACCTTGTGCGTCTTCACAAATGAGTTTGTAAGTTTGGTGATTGTGTTTGTCCACTTTTCACGATCAGGACTTGGGTGATTTCTCAGTAATGCATCTTCTGGGAAGTGCTTTACTAATGCACGAGCAGCGAGTTGATTGGCAACTAACATGAACTCTTCAACGAGTTGATGAGATTCGCTATGGTCTGAGTGGTGCATTACTGATGGATAGCCTGTAGTTGGGTCCATTTCAAAGTACATCTCTTCGTTGGACAAGAATAAAGAATTGTTCTCATGACGCTTCTTTCTCAACTTTTGTGCAAGTGAGTTCATGGTAATTAAATCTTCATGAATTTGAGTCCATGTATGAGGAGCGTGTACACTTGGAAGTTTTGTTTCTTTCTCTTTACCATCAATTACTGCTTGTACTTGGTCGTAGTCTAAACGGCAGCAAGAGTTGATGATATCTCTATGGAAAACACCAACGTTGCCATTGTTATCTTTTGTCTCTTCTACGAGTTCTCCCTTGTCGTTCATGATAAATTCGACAGAAAGTGAGAATCTTGTGACACCAGCATGTAATGAGGCCAAGTTTTGACTCAAAACAGGGTCTAGCATATGTTCGACGCTATCGATCATGTAAACTGAAGTTCCGCGTTTTCTTGCTTCAACATCGTTCGCGTCGCCTTCTTTGACAAATCGATCGACATCGGCAATATACACACCGATCAAATACTGTCCGTTTCCAATGCTAGTGATGCTCAATGCATCATCCAAATCACGTGAGGAAGTAGGATCAATTGTGAAAATTCTTCTTTGTCTGCAGTCTCTGTACTCGCGTAAAAGTTGGTCAGTAATCTGAATATCACTTGGAACCAACGCTTGGTCGTTTGAAGTTGCAATCTTCTTCTTTTCAATGATTGGATTCCACAAGTTAGGAACATTTTGCATCAATATGGCTCGCTTTTGCGACCACATGTCTTTTCTCAAACCAACGGTACCATGTACACGTCCTTTTGGATAATGTTGTGTTTGTTTCCATGGTTGGTTAATTTCCGCAATAAAGATAATATCTTCGAGTTCAGATGCTCTTGTGTTGAAAATGTGACGGAATTCTTCAAAATGAACCATGATCTTGGGGTAAGATTTGTCAATTGGACACAACCAACGGAAGCCCTTGCTTTCTGATCCTACATCTTCTTTCATGATTGAACAAGCAAAGTATGTTGGTGATTTCTTTTCCAAGATGCGAACTACTGTTGCGGAGAGTTGTCCCGACTCGTTGTGACTTTGAGTATCTTCAATCTTCACAGCAACAATGTCACCATGAAGCGCTCTGTTTCTTGCTTTAAATCCATCAACGAGTACATCTCGCTCAAATCCTTCGATCGTAACAAATGCTTCTCTGAAGCGCTTTTTGTTAACACGCAATACACCACGATACAACTTGCTGTCGCGTAACTCGAGGTCCACTTGTTCTTCTGCCATGTAATCTTCATAATCTTGTTTCAATTGGTAAATGTTGACTTCGTTATTAGTATCTGCTCTTTCTTCGCAAATAACGTCCAATGTGTTTTTAACTTCTTGGGAGGTGATAATAGAATGAGCACGTCTGTACTCGGCAATGATTTTAGGTCCCATTTCGTTTGAAATTACAAGTCCAAGGTCACGACCTTCGAATGGATCTTCGATGCTGATTGCAGAGCCTGTAAGCTTTTGCTTTTGTGTTCCGAGGTCTCGGATTGCAATGCATTGTTGAGCAAAGTTGAACTCGGCTCCATAGTAACGGAAGAATCCTGCCAACAAGTCACCGACAGAAGAATTGTTCTTTCTTGGGAAAACTTGCTTGATACGAGTAACGTTGCTAAAGTAGCGACAATCGTAGGCATTCCAAAAGTGTGGTTGTGGGAAATCTGTTTTCTCATCAACGTGATCCAACTTGGTCATATCTTGAAGCGATGGTAAAACCTCTACAGTTTGTAGGTAGTGGATAACCATGAGTACGTGTGAATAGGAGCTCAACGAGCCACTTGGCGGGTCACTGATGTGTCTTCTCTTGGTCCAATGCTTGATAGCATAAACGAGTGGTTTAACACGTTCGTCGAGCTGCGAGTACAACTGCAACATACGAGTATTGACAACTCCCAAAAAGTTTTCAATGCAAATATCACATTCGCACGATCTCTTGGCATCAACAATCTTGAGAATAGGTACACGACTACGAATTACTCCGCGTTCTTCTTTGCATGATAAATGTCCATATTCTGCTTTCAAATCCGAATCGATCGCCTTTTCCAACAATTTGAGTAGTTGTGCTTGCATTTTAGAATCTTTGACTTCTTCATCAAACTTGATGCACATGTCAATATCGCTTCCGCGTAGACCGAATCCGCTTACACTTGATCCATAAGTGTGGACGGTGCATGGATTGTTACCGAACACTTTGCCGCAAATCTCTTGAATTTCAGAGGCTAATGCCTTCTTCCTTTCTACCTCTTCTTGGGTAGGTTCTAGAGCACGGTATTGAGTCATGATTTCACGTGTGAATTGATCGTCACGTTGGATAACAATGGAATCATCCTCTTCGTCATCCTCCTCTTCATCGACGTCCTCGTCCTCTTCGTCGTCTTCCTCGTCGTCCTCTACGTCTTCTTCATCTTCCTCATCATCTTGCGTATCGCTATCTGCTTGTACAGGTTCTGGTTGCACAAACTGTTGTTGCTTTTTGGTGACAATGGCTCCCATCGATGCTTCACGAAGTATGAGTTTTCTTCGCTCTTCTTCTTTTTGCATTCTATCCTTGATCGATTTGTATGCACTCAATATCTTGTAGCTATCTTTTGGAGAACTGATCAAAAGTGCAGAAATGTACGTTTGAAGTTCCTGCCAATCCAAGTATGTTGGTCTTGTTAATCTTGGCAAAGTAACCTGGACTGGTGGCCCAAATCGAACTATTTGATTCAAGATTTTGGTCATAATGTCATAACGACGAATGTTTAGTCGTTGACCATACAAAATACAGATTTTACGTTGTTGAGCCATAAGCTCAGCACCTCTTGGTCCACGATTACGGTTCATTGCGTCCGACATTAGTCCAAGCATAGCATAGCGTATATTTTCAGGTACATTAGTTGCAGTTCCATATGGCACTCCTTCGAGTACGAGTTGGTACAAATTGCACAATACAGAGTTTGGAATCTTCTCTTTGGCGACGATTTCACTCACATGTTGTACTGCATTCACATAATCACCAGTACTGATCTTTTGTTGTACGTCTTCCAAGAGTTGATGAACGTTTTGGTGTGCTGGTTCTGCATCTAAATGTGCGTGTCTTTGTACTGGTTGATGTACGACTTGTTGTTGAACTGATTGTTGTCCAACTTGAGGAATGATGTTTTCCAGTAGTAAGCGAATTCCAATCTTTTCAATCGCAAGTGATTCTAACATTGTTGAGATTTCACTCTCGCGTTGCTTCAAATCTTGTTCAAACGAGCTCAGTATACCTGGATGTGGAACTATACGCTCCCTTGATAAGTGCGAGTGTAACGCAAAAATAGCTTGTTGTTTAGCCGTTTGATCCAAAGTTGGTTGTGGAATGAATAAATTCTTGCATTGATAAATGTTCTCTACTACACGTCGTAGTGATGATTGTAGTTCTGCATCGAGTGGATCTATGACTGTCATAATTTGTGCTTCTTCTATTCCTCCTTTTCTACCTCCGATCGGTGTGAATGTTACACTCGAATCCTTTTTGGCAGGTGATGCTGTTCCAGGTGTGAACAAAAATTTGAATTTTTGTTGATCGTCGGTACGTTCAATATAACCAAGTCCATCTTTTTCAGATAAAAAGGATACTTTGCCTTCGTATACAATATTTTCCCTCTTTTGATAGGGTCTACGATTTTTGTGAGTGTTCTGTTGATGATCGTGGTGCGTGTCGTGTTTTTTATGCGTATGTGCACCTCGTTGTCTGAAGAAACCACCCCGTGTTTGTTCTTTTTCATGATCATGAGAGACCAATGGTTCCTTGTGTTCATATTCTACGTGTTGTTCGTGAATAGGCTCTGCTTCGCCATTTTGTTGATTGTTAATGAAGCCTCCTCTTCCGCGGCCGCGACCACGTCCTCGGCCTCTGCCCCTTCCTCTACCACGAGTAGTATGCTGTGAGTGTTCACCAGCATCGCTCATGATGTTGTTTGTTCAAATTGTTCTATGGTTGTCCAAAGCTTACAAGGAGAGGAAAACCGAACGTGAAGGTGGCATTTCGTTGAGTAGGTACAGTTTAAACTCGAACAAAGTTTGAGCTGTTCACAAGAAAAGAGCGTTTGGGCAGTAGTATATTTAATAGTCGTCATCATCTGATAAAAAATCGTCGTAATCCTTGTGTCTCTCTATGAGATCGTCTTTATCCTTAAATTGCCGAAAGAATGTCATCCATCCTCCACGCAAAACATTTCTAAATGTTAAAGCAAAGATAATTAACTACGTACACATCCATTTTGCTGTCTGGCAGTTCAACCTCCAATACTCGTCTGAATAGTCCTGCTCCTGTTGGTCCTCTTTGTTGCGAAAAGTGACAGTGAAACACAACATTCTCTATTTTGTTTTGTTCTAGTTCTTGTGCAAGACGTTTTGCACGTTCATAGTCAAATTCTCGCGATGGTATATGCGTTGCCGTTCGTATATTTCCTCTAACCCAATCATCGTCGCGAAGATCAATAATAGCATGCTTGTTCCTGCCCGACCGAATAATTTGTGCAAGGTCATCACCAGTCACGTAAGATAGTGGTTTTTGCAGCATGTTCCTAGACATTGCTTGCTGTTTGTCTTCAGTTGATTGATTACAAGGCAGCGAAGAAAGAATAGTAAAAAATAGTAAATTTGTTGTGCCATCTGAACTTCATCCTAACTAATGCCACAAATTACAATTAGAAACTGTTCCAGAAGTTAATTTTTCTTTAATTTAGTTAATTTTTGTGTTGAGTCACTTCTATTGAATATCCTAGTGATTGTCGACAATATATTCCCAGCAGCTGACCCATATGTACAACAAACTGGCCACACTTGCCATGGTCTATCCCAATCTAATGGAATAACAAACGCACTCACCCAAACGCACACCAATGAAACGAATAGATCAAACTCCGAGTAAGTATACGTTTTTAGGTCAAAATTGGGAATAATATTAAGAACAGATACAAGGCATCCCCATAATATCAAGTTTGCATCTAGTGGAGCTCCAAATAAAAATCCAACACCGCTGGCTATAATGGAACTAAAAACTAGTAACCGAAGGTAACGTGTCGACAGCGACATTGTCAAACTAGTTGCGAACTGTATGACAACAACTATGCCGACTAATAAAAGTACTCGTTGTTGATATTCGAGTGGTTCTTGAAATTTATGCCACAAAACGTAAAAGTACCCTAACACAAACAAAGTCAAAGCTGCCGAGACGTGCTTCATGGTTGTAAAAAGTAAAAAACCAAGCAAACACGTGTTGATGTCAGACGCAGTCGCTGTGATCCTAGTTGGTGGATACTCAAAGGGAACTCGGTTTAGGCCACTCTCGTTGGTAAGCTTATGATCTACAAACTAACAACGCAGGACCTTCCAAAACCCTTTTTCCCAGTCGGTGGAAAACCAATGATACATCATCAACTAGAAGCGTTGGCTTCAGTTTCAGTTAAGCAGGTGTTCCTGCTTGGCTTCTACGAAGAGCAAATTTTAGCCGAGTTAGTCAAAAAAGCAGCAGTTAAATTTGATCTACAAGTTACATACTTGCGCGAACCAGCAGAATTAGGCACTGGTGGCGGATTAGTACATTTCGCAGACACTTTGTTCGCTAACAACCCATCACAACTTATTTTAATGCACGGTGATATCGCATGCAGTTTCCCATTGAAGAACATGCTCGAATTCCACAACGAAAAGAACCCTACTGGTCTCACTATCATGGGTACAACTGTCCCACAAAAAGAAGCCAATCGTTTCGGATGCATAGTCAAGGACGACTCTGGAAAAGTTGTTCATTATGCGGAAAAACCCGTCACTGATGTTTCCAATTTGATCAACGCTGGTGTTTATATCGTACACCCAGATCTGGTCAAACGGTTCCCACAAATCAAATCACAAAAAACATCAAACGTTGTATTCCAAAGTTATGTACCAAGTTACGAATCCGATGATTCACATCGTATCCGTTTAGAAAGAGATATTTTAACTTCATTACCAGGAGAAAACAAAATGTACGTTTATACACTTTCCCAAGAAGGTGATTTTTGGAGACAATGTAAATCGGCTGCAAGTGCGATTTTATGTAGTCAAGATTATTACAGTTTTTACAAGCAACAAACTCCAGAAGTTTTGGCAACAAGTTCAAGTGCAAAATGCGAAATTGTTGGAGAGGTGATCATTGATCCATCTGCAAAAGTTCATCCAAGTGCAAAATTGGGACCTGGTGTTTACGTTGCAGCAGGAGCAGTAATCGGAGCAGGTGTAAGAATTGTACATTCAATTGTATTGGAAAATGTTGAAGTCAAGGAAAACGCGTTTATCAAGTATGCGATTATTGGGTGGAGAAGTACAATTGGATCTTGGTCGCGTGTAGAAGGATGTCCAAACTTTACACATCGCCAACCAAGAGATACAGATGACAAGATCACTATCTTCGGAGCAAACGTTAACACTGCAAGCGAAGTATATGTTAGAAATTCAATTGTTTTACCACACAAGGACTTGAACGCTGATGTTAAGAACAGAATTCTATTGTAGTAAATTGAATTTTACAGAAATCAAACATAATGTTTGAACTTGGCGCCAGGAAATATTAAGTTGATAGAACAACAGTAACCTAATAGCGGACGTTGGCTACAATTGCTCCAACTATGGAGTAGCATGTAGAAATGATAGTGATTGTAGAATGATCACGTTTGTGCCGCAATTTGATTGTTACTTAGTTGACAAAACGTTTCGAAATGCAATTTATTGTTCTCTTGGCAATCTTCATCGCCGTGGTGGCATCACCGTGGGATAAGTATAATCTTGCTCCAGAGTCAAGATCTATACGACCAGTAGCAATACATTCGACACATGGAAGCGTACAAAATCCAACAAATATATTGATGGAAAAACCAACAACAATAGTTGGTAAAGGATCGTATATAGTAATAGATTTTAGCAAAAACATCGGAGGATTCATCACTATACATGTTGCAGGCGTAAGCAACCCCAGTAGGATAATAGGTCTCGCATTCTCTGAATCATCAACAAACATTGGAACCACTAGTGATTACTCTACAGGACGTGGTGACAATGATGGCGCAATCAGGTTTTCTATGAGCACTGCTGGAAACTACACAACACCACCAGCGCTATTACGAGGAGGATTCCGGTATATGACAATCTTTCACGATACCGATGGCCAAATAGTCGTCGATCGTGTATCAGTGCATTTCACATCGTCACCAAATATGAAGAACCCAAGAGCATATCCCAATTACTTCTACTCGAGTGACGATCTTCTAAATCGAATTTGGTACGCAGGCGCGTACACTGTCCAACTTTGTACCTTCCCATCAAATCAAGGTAGAGCGTATCCTTATCCAAAAACACTATGGGACAATAGCTTCACAATTAGCGAAGGCGACAGTGTTCTTACTGATGGTGCCAAGAGGGATAGAACTATCTGGAGTGGAGATATGGGTATTTCTATTCCAACTGCCTTTGTTTCCACCAATGATCTCATTCCAGTACGCAACGCTCTAACTACACTACTCAAAATGCAAAGATCAAGTGGCGAGCTGTCATGGTCAGGTCCTGCGCTATCACTTTGGGGATCAGACACTTACCACATGTGGACATTGATGGGATCTGCTTTTTACTATGAGTTTACTAGAGATAAAGAGTGGATCAAGCAGTACCTAATTAAGATTTATTCTGAGTAAGATCAACAAAAATGGTTTGTTAGTCGTAACGAATATGAGAGATTGGTTACGATCGTTCCAAGGAGGTGAGAATATAGAAGCTAACGCGATTTTATACAAACTACTCCATTTGTACGAATCTATAGCTATCGAGCTAGAAGAATCACAGCTGGCACTTGAGTTGCAGAAAATAGCACAAACGATCAAAGTTCAAGCAAATGCCAAGCTATGGGATGCATCTGCTGGTTTATATAGAGACAATGCTACCTCTACACTATATCCACAAGATGGTAACGCTCTGAGTGTATGGTATGGACTCGTAGACTCTCAAAGCAAAACAGATACTATTTTGCAGAAGTTAGTTGGAAGGTGGTCCAAATACGGTGCTACAACACCAGAGAAAATAAGCTCAGTTAAAGGTGCGCAAAGTGTGGGAACGTTTACTGGTTCTATGGAAGTATTTGCTCACTTTGCTGGTTATCATGATGACTCTGCTCTAGAGTTGATCCGAAGACAATGGGGATGGATGCTAAATGCACCATTTGGTACAAACTCAACATTTTGGGAAGGTCTCTCCAGTGATGGATCGTTCAACTGGATTGGCGTAACGTACACTTCACTTGCTCATGGCTGGTCGTCAGGACCGACTACTGCACTGACTCAATATGCACTAGGTATCATTTCAAAAGCTATAGGAGTCACGCAGTTCTCTTTTATTCCACATCCTGGAAATTTGACGTTTGCTCAAGGAAAACTTACGGCACCTTCTGGTGTGATCGAAGCAGGATGGAAACGTAGTGAATCTTCATTCGATATGAGTTTGGATGCGCCTAAAGGTACTTCTGCCACAGTTGGTGTACCTACTTTTGGCAAGAAGATTCAAATTACTGTGAATGGTGAACTTGTATGGGATGGTGTTAGCGGAAAGAATTATGAGCCGCATATTGATGGTTTGTATGTATACTTGAAGTTAGTAGAAGGTGGTAATTATGTTTTTGTAGGTAAATATTAAATAGGATATTGCATTGTTGTTTTTTGTAACTAGGACAACTGGAAAGGCTTCACTCAGCACCACAACATGAACTTGATACGTTCGTACAATGATTCTGACGAAGAAGACGAACGACCACTTAAAAAAGCACGAGTCGAAGTTGATGACAAAGTAGCAACAATACTAGTGACGCAAAAGGTTTTAAATGAAATGTTAGATGCTCCTCCAACTCTGCCATTCGAATCGACATCGTCAGATGAGGGCTCTTCTTGGTACGGTTATATTTATCTGCGTGGTACGAAAAGATTTGACACGTTTAACACTTAGCAGTGGAATTTACCTCTGAACAAGTTGAACAGTTACGAACCATACTAAAAGCAGATTTTTTGGATACGCCAACGCTGCAAAAATTCGATACGCTCTTTGAAGATCCAGTATTAGGTTACCATATCAGTTGCTGCTATTCTTTTCCAGTTAAATATGCTGAAAAGAAATCTATACTATCAAAGATATACAACTGGGTCAACAAAATAGATTTATCTACAAAAACTATACGATTCGACGCTGTATCCGTTTATTGCGACCAAGATCGATTTCAATACTATTTGGCCTTGGACTGTACTGACTCGCCCAACTCGTTACCGCACGTTATACACAACCACTTGGGAAAATTGTTAAACCAAACTTTTACTGACTTTAAAATGCATTTATCGATAAGTACCGCAACGGAGCTGGATGATGTAATTCCAACGAATCAGACTTGGAAAAGATTAGGAAGTGTTCCACCTCAAATATCTGATTGGTGTTTAAATGTCGACTCTTCCACTCTTTATTGTAAGATTGGAAGCACCAAACTATACAAATTTCATAAATCATCATCGTAATCGTGTTCTAGTAGCTGCCCACTATAATTATCATAATCTTCGTTCATTTCGTCGTCACCATAATTACTTGATCCATTCTCCTCGTTTGGATCGTCTTCTTGATTTAAATAATTATCATAGTCTGTATCGGATTGGTCTTCGCTCGCTGTTTCGCTAGGATTTACAAAAACGTTGTCAAAAAACTTTGGTGTTACTCCATTGTACGATTTTAAAAGTATTCTTTCTTGGGCTTCCATTATCGCTGCATTCGATACTGCTGCACAATCGTTTTCTCCCATATCGCATAACAATTTTACGAATGCTTCGTATACTTTTTGTTGATCTTCCTCTTGGAAATCAAACTCGGGATCAAACCTATGGTGTTAATGACTTTGTTAATTTATACCTCGGTAGTCGTTCTCGTTTCTTTTTAGGTGATGGTTGCCGCTTCTGTGGAGATTTAGAAGATGATTTTTTTGGTGAACTCGCTGGCGAATTCTTATCTTTTGTTGGTGTCGAGCTCCTATTCCGTGATATGTTGTGTAGTTTTGCGCTCTTCTGCTGGTATGACCACGGCAGAGAGTTATCGACTTGCTTTTTTGTTTGTTTTAAAGTTTGCATGTGTTTGTGATTCAATGTGGTAATCAAGTGCCGACCACCCAGATTGTTCATGTTTGGTTGTATTATTCCTCTGTTACTCGCAAAAGAACCATTCGTTATTCGATTCCCTTGAAATAACGTTTTATCTACATTCTTTTCTGACTTTGTCCTAGATGTTGTAGAAGCAGACATGGTGGTTGTTGTAGTCAAAAGCGGGAAGAGCCAAAATAGCTCGTCAACTGGGTCGCTTAGCTGATGTTCATGTAAGCATACATTGCTAGTTATCACTCCAAGAACTGCACAATCAGAAAATTATCTTCACGAGCGAGCTGTATGGAGCATACTGGGCCTCGTTCACCCACGAGAAGAAGGATACGATTTAGACCCATTTGAAGATATACCAAGTCACGTGTACAAGCGACCAAAAACTCAACAAAAAGCAGTCATAGAAAATGTAATTCAAAAACCAGCTACGCAGAAACCTCGCATGTCTCTTGTGAAGCGGCAAAAACCTACTCCCTTAAAAACACTAGAGGAAGAAATCGAAGATGCAATCGAATTGGTAATCACTAGGAACAAACCTCAACGTCAGGTGATTGAACACGTAGTAGAAGGTCCAAAGCTACGGCACAGTCCAATGAGAAGCTTCGCTCACGAGACTTGGGCTATACCGGCTGACCGCGAAGAAGAGATTTCATACCTACCGGAAGAGGATTATCAACGGTATGCAGATCTAAAGAACAAGCAACGTCAACCATACAAATCATCAGTTTATAAGAAAGTATTCAATCCTAAATCGAGTCCTGTCACAAGAGAAAGCAGAGACAATATGAAGAACGTGTTATTAAATCAGTTTGAGTTGACGACAGCACTCAACAATCAACTCAGCGAACTTAAGAAAAAATCCAACTCGCCAAAGAAAATGAACCCATTCCCACGAGTTTGATTATAATATGAGTCTAACTATTTCACTATAAATGCTACTTAATCTACTTTCAGCTTCGTTTGTATCCATTTCTACGAGAGACATCAAAGATCCAAACTGCGAGTAGAATCCGACATCCTGCTGGTTAGAAATCAGAAAACAATTCATACGACGTGCTCAGCAGTTGAGTACAACGAAAATATATGTTTGGATCCACGGACGTGTATACTTTTAGGAAGCAATCCCTTCTCCATGTGCGTAGCTGTGATGTTAATAGAGGAATTGAAGTACCAAATCGCTTTGTAGAATGTTTCAGTCGTAAAATCATATCTCGTACATCGTTATGCGTTACATCACTGACAAGAAAAGAAAGAGGCTCCGTAAAGTATACCAGCTCTTCATTCTTCAATACATACAAATTGATTCTGCTGTTATGATACAATCTACTTATTTCTTGTTCCTTGAGTTGCAGTACCTTCATTGCATTTGCCGATAGAACGCTAGGACCAGTACAAAAGCCGCAACTCATAGTTTTGGACAACCTTGCAAAAAATGCAAAATAATACACTTGACATCGAAAGTCTGCGGCGAACTCAGATCATAGCAGATGCTCTGGCGAAGTATAGAGAAAACGACACTAACCATCGACCACATAAAAAACCATACACCAAATCGTTACTATTTTTCGTACTAGGATTATTTTCAGGGACTGTATTAGGCTTCTTTTCGTGCGCATCAGTCGTATTACTATCGCATTTTATTCCAAATCGCTTTATATCACACTTCGTTGAACGTCCACAACCAGAGCCTGTTGCAGATAAAAAACCAAAAGATGAGATTGGAATCAGTACACACAACGAGAAACCTACCGATACAGAAGTTGTAAAAGAAGATGGACCTGAGCAAATAGTAGCGAAAGAAGAACCAGAAACGAAAGAAGAAAACACAGAAGAATTAACACAACCTGCTAAACAAGTAACAATTGTACAAGCAACAAAACGGGCACCAAAGAAGAAACCTTGGGAGAAATAGAAAATGTAAATTAGTGCTCAAAATCGAGTGCAGAGATCGGAATTTTCTCCTGATTCGCCTGCAGCACCAACTTTCTTGTACTCTTCAATACTCTCTTCTTGAAACACGTAAAGGTGTCCAGCATCACATAGTGGCCTTTTGGTTCAGCTCAACCAAATCTGCGTCAAAAGTACGAATGCTGACGCGTCTTTGATTGAAATTCAACTGTCAAGTCAAGAAAGCTAGTTTAACCTTTTGTAGCTAAAATGTCCAGGTATTAACACAGACCCAATTTAATTAAAACACAAGCTTCAGATGTTCTACACACGCAAACAACAGCAGAACATAGGCAAATTTACTACAATTTTTGTTGGATGTGTACTCATGAGTGTGTCATTTTTTGGGGCGTTTTTAATTCGCTTTAAACTTATTGAATCAGCGGCTTTAACATATGTGTTAATTGTGGCAATAATAGTAGGATCACTTGGTGTATTGTGCGGAATGAATTCAGATGATTACGAAGATTCAAACCAAACGTCAGTGTAATTTAAAAAGTATATTTACATGCTGTCTTGTGCTTCGACGTTCTCTTCTGCTCCAGCTCCGTACAACTTTGTCATGATTGGTTTCACAATCTGCTCTAACTCGTGCTTCTTATCGTCAAACTCTGACGTTTCCGCGTTATCATTGCCATCCAACCAACTTTGTGTTGTCTTAATACCCTCTTCGATAGCTTGCTTGTCTTGTTCATTCAACTTGTCAGTAAACGCCTTGTCATCAAGTTGATTCTTCAATCGATAGACATAACCTTCAAGACCATTTCTAGCGTCAATCTTTTGTTTGGCAAGTCGATCTTCTTCTTCATTTTCTGCTGCTTCTGCCATCATTCTTTCAATATCACTCTTATCCAACTTGTTTTGATCCACAGTTAGCGATTGGGTCTTATCTGTTGCTTTGTCCTTGGCGCTAACGTGTAAAATACCATTGGCATCAACAGAGAATGTAACTTCGATTTGTGGAACACCACGTGGTGCTGGTGGAATTCCTTCCAACTCAAACTTGCCAAGTTTGTGGTTATCCTTGGTGTGTACACGTTCTCCTTGGAAGATTTGAATGCTTACACCTGGTTGATTATCTTGATACGTTGAAAAGACTTGTGACCTGGAAGTTGGGATTTGCGTGTTACGTGGAATGATTTTGGTCATGACACCACCTGCTGTTTCGATACCGAGTGACAATGAAGTAGCTTCCAATAGTACAACATTTTGGGTAATGTTTCCACCTAGTACACCTCCTTGAACTGCAGCTCCGTATGCTACAGCTTCATCAGGGTTGACTGATTGCTTGGGTTCACGACCAAAGTACTTTTTCAATAACTCTTGTACTTTGGGAATACGAGTAGATCCACCGACCAAAATGACTTCGTTGACATCTGATTTTTTCAATTTGGCGTCACTTAGTACTTGATCTACTGGTTTCATTGTCTTTTGGAACAAGTCATTGTTGAGTTGTTCGAATTTGGCTCTTGTCAACTTGAACGTGAAATCTTTTCCTTGGTGTAACGCTTCGATCTCGATACGAGCTTCTTGTTGACTCGACAAGACACGTTTTGCTTTCTCTACTTCTCTCTTCAACTTGCTTACAGCCTTCTTATCTTGACTCATGTCGACACCGTTCTTTTTGTTGAACTCGTCCATCAAGTACTTGACTGCACGATTATCAAAATCTTCACCTCCGAGATGGGTATCTCCATTTGTTGCTAATACTTCAAAAAGCCCATCATCCAAGTTCATCATGGAAACATCAAACGTTCCTCCACCCAAATCAAACACGAGTACATTGTTATCAGTGTTCTTCTTGTCTAATCCGTACGCGAGTGCTGCTGCTGTTGGTTCGTTGATGATTCTTTCTACGGTGAGACCAGCAATTGTTCCTGCGTCTTTGGTGGCTTGTCTTTGTTCATTGTTAAAGTATGCTGGTACTGTGACCACTGCACGAGTAACCTTCTCTCCCAAGTACGTTTCTGCGATGGTTTTCATCTTTTGTAGAATCATTGCTGAAATTTCTTCTGGTGAATAATCCTTATCTTCACCCTTGACTTTGACGCGAATGTATGGTTTTCCATCCTTGTTGACGATTTTGTATGGTAATAGTTTCATGTCTTCTTGAACTTTAGGGTCATTGTACAATCGACCTATTAGACGCTTGGCGTCGTAGATAGTGTTTGTTGGATTCATAGATATTTGATTTTTCGCTGCCTCTCCTACTAGACGTTCGCCATTTTCTGTGAATGCGACGACGCTTGGTGTGATACGATTTCCTTGCTCGTTGGCAATGATTTCAACCTTTCCATCCTTGTAGACTCCTACACACGAATACGTGGTACCCAAATCGATGCCAATAATTGTTGCACTGGCTGCTGCGAGTAAAGCGCCAATGATTACGAGTTGTAGTGTATTTTTCATTGTTGTTTATGTCTGTTTTTTACACGACTTCATACTCGCTTTTTATACCGCAGCACGTGCAGGACACGTTGAGGACACGTATTCGCGGAATTTCCGGATTTCCAAATTTGAAAAGCTACACGTGTTCTATTCCGATTTTATGCGAATAGTTCACAGCGCATTCCAGCATGCATAGGTGACGACAAGGGATGGACACGTGTCTGTAACTTTTGCATTTTTACGTGTTACAACTATTGGGTCTAGTTGAGCGTGCAGATCAATCCACAAGTTCACCTGAACACAAGAAACTGTCTGTCCTGCACCACCGTCCCATATCGCTCACACAAATAAGAGACAATCAAAACCTAATTGGAGTGGAAAGATGGAAGCGATTAGGTGTCATCCATTAGTGTTCTTAATTTTGCCTTGGCGTTTCGTGTAGGATCGTCTATTTGGATTACCGCTGCAGTAAAGCTAGAGAGTTTGGTAGCTAATTGCTAGCTGCATAGCTAATGTATGATTATGGAAGTGCGAACTTCACCTGTCATGTCAGAATGTGACACTCACTATCAACACAGAAAAAGAGCAAGAATGAGGCCACTCCTTGTTCTCCTTCTTGTTGCCATATCATTACTTTTTGTTGTAGAGGCTCGCCACAACATATGCCGAAAACGACCAAATGACATGGTCTGTAAATACACAAAGAAGTGTATCAAAATCGTCACAACATGCCTCAAAAGAAAAACAATTGAACATTGCAAAGTGTGGGAGCAAGTCAAAAAAGTTGTACAAAAACCATACTGCACAGAGTACACCGAACGCGATGGCAAAAAAGAGTGCAGCAAAACAGAATTCAAAACCGAAACAGTTACCGTCGCAAAGTGCAAAACCCACGAAAAAAAGTCGTATTGCCTCAAAAGAAAGTCAAAATGCGTCTCACATAAATTAATGAAACGCTGCCACAAACGCATCCCAAAAATAATCATTACAGGTCCCACAAAGTGCGAACCAGGCTACAAACTCATTTTTGTTCGTGAGCATCTCCACATAAAACGTATTTGCATAGAAGTGGAAGGCCCACCAAAACCAATCGAATACAAAACCTGCACCATCTACAACGATCCACACATTAAAGGTTTCAAAGGTGGCGCGTACTATAATGTACACAAGGAAGGTGATTTCCTTGTCGCCGAAACTGAAGACAAAACATTTGTTGTACACAATCGTTTCAAACGTATGGATCCCAAGTACGCATGGACAGGTATCATTGGTGCCGCCATCAAAGCTAATGGAATCGATATTGTAAAAATCTACCCAGGAAGCAAGATTGAAATTAATAACAAACCATTTACTGCCGTAGAAGGTGCCAATAACGATTTACCATTCGGAGGATCCGTACAAAAGCAAGGAAAGAATATACAAGTTTTTGGGGCGAACGGTGCACGAGCGCTAGTGACCGATCACGGAAAACTTATTAACGTAATGATTTATGTTGATAAGAACATGACTACTTGTGGTTTATGTGATGGTGTAGAAAAGGGTGTTAATGACTTGCCAGTAAGTGGATTGTTCGAACATCGTCTCCATTCGGAAT
>JAESGV010000426.1_pt1 | contig 18810 bp, 31 predicted proteins | sample 9269781 | NCBI WGS metagenome assembly JAESGV01 (sample SAMN15741586, study PRJNA653496) | algae metagenome | isolation source: Tildeniella torsiva UHER 1998/13D and co-occurring heterotrophs from... | place: Slovakia: Slovak Paradise National Park, Hrabusice, Kosice Region | collected 2000-01-01
GATGAAGTGCAATGCAAAATTAAAGAAAAATAAGAAGCTAAACATATTTCTATTCTCCGTTATTGGAATGTGTACTGCAGTTAGTTTGTGCTTGGTTTGTAGAAGTTAAGATATTATAAATAAATTTCCCAAGATTAAAAAAATAATCTCTTAATCTTTAATTGTGAAGAAAAAAGCAAGCATGCTGATTTTAATTTGGATGAAAAACTTGAACAAGTATTTATTGTAAAGGTTTAATTAACATGCAAAATGATACTACCCAAGATGTGATGGCAAAGTTACACATAGTAGAAATGATATTAAAAAAGATTAAACCTTTATTTTATGATCAAAAAATATCATACACTTGTAACAAATGTGGGTTAATGAAAACAACTCAAGTGGCAACTTTTATTAGATATTTTCATAATTGGTAAACTTTAGGAACTACACACTTCTGCAAAAAGTGTAACAAAGATCATAAAAAAATCATGAAAAAGAAAATACTAGTATCAAAAGAAATAAAAACATACACACCGCCATTAATAGTTACTGAAAATTATAATTTGATGTTTTTGAAGGCCTTAATAAGTAAATTAAAGGCAGACATCAAATTTAAAAATTTATATAAACAAGCAGAAATACTAGAAATGCAAGCTATAATAGAGCAAAAATATGATCTACTTTCAGTTAATGATGTAACAAAGGCAATTTATAATTCTAACATGCCCATCTATGACACTAACTTAGAAAGTGTGTATTTTGATTATTCATTGAACGAAATATAAAAGGCAGATACAATAGCAAACCAAAAACAGTATGGAGACTTCAAACAAGAATTCTCTGCAACTTGTGCCTTAACTAAAAGGATGACTTAATTGTAATATTTTTGCCAGAAAGAGTTTCACATGGTCTAAACTAATTACTTTATATAATTCGAATAAATAATGTTTTATTATTTAGACAATTTACTATGGCAAGATGCGCATAATCTTCCCAATTATGTATTTTTCTTAAAAAAATGTTGAACATCTTTAAAGTTTTCTTCTAAAACAAAGTACTTATACTTCTTGCTGGATGAACCACAGTTACACACTACACAGCTTGAATGGATATAGTGACTTCTGCAATCTAAACACACCCAATCACCTTTCTCAATCGTAGTCGTGTGAAACACAGCGTTATAATACTTTATATATTTTCCTGCAACGATATTGGTCCAAGAAAAAGTGTTCCAAAAAACTATTACTGGCTATATAAGATCAATGATGACAGTTCGTGATAATCTCTGATCTCTGTTACCAATAAAGCTGAAGGAAAATGATATCTTTTTTTTTGGGAAACCTATTGATATTTTTAATATATGTATTTAATAAATGAGTATAGCTGGAGATACAACTACGCTTAGTGTATTAACAGAAAAATGTAGAAATTATATACAACATCAGTACACTGTAGTAATGGTCACCATAATACTTTTATTAATTATTATTTATAGATGGTTTCGACCTACATCATATTTAGAAGATCAGTTTATTTTAAAACAGCGATATATTAAAGTCGGAGCATACGAGACAATATTTGTTTCATTAATAAATAAAGATGGGATATACTATTTTACGAAATGAAAGCTTTAGTAAAAGTAATTTACGGAATATATTTTACTTCTTTAAGTCGCAACTTGCGACTTCTTACATATTAAATTTAAAAAAGCAATCTTTATTCATTTGTTTGAGATGATGACACTAAAGAGCTTCCACGTCCTCTTCCTCGTCCTCTGCCGCGTCCTTTTCCACGTCTTCTACTGCGCACCTTTGCTTCAAGTGACTTCTTACGGCGTTTTGATGATGGCTGAGTTTTGTCATCACTAGCAGAGCTTTCTTCTATTTTGCACTTTTTGGATGCAGCAAATTCAGCTTTGTTCTCTGTCAAATCTGTATAGTGAATTCTTCTTCTTCGCCTGGGTGAAGGAAGTACTTCTTTCTTCTCTTCATCACGTTCACTTTCTTTTTCTTCTTCCTTATCTCCAGTCTTCTTGGCTTTTCCTACAATTTTTTGTTGCTCCAATTCTGCTTGCATTGAATCGTCGATGGCTTTTTGTAACTCCTCTTTCTCAGCCATTTCCTGATCTTTAGCCAGATTATCTCTATCAAGCCTTTAAAATTCTTCCTCTTGCAAAAATCTTGCTAATTCATCTGCGGTAGCGAGTTCTATGCGCTCAGTACCTGGTAAAAGATCTTTATTATAAGATGTCCTTACTGGCGTGGAAGGTGCAGAAGTAGACAAATTGTAGTTAATAGGTGATCCAAAGTCACTGTCAAAATTCAACCGCTTCTTTGAACTGCTTGTGCCTTTTTTTGGAGCAGGTGTGCGGCTTGGAGTTTTTTTAACACTGCTTTGAACGGCTGCTTTATTGGTATCCTTTTCAACGTTGCAATACGGCATTGTTAATCTAGAAATAAGCTTGTCTGAATGCTCAAAGTGAGATACTGTGACTGTTTTTAGATCTCGCAAAAACTTATGCATGCTAATTCTCATATCATGAGCAGCCCCATACGTCAAAGGAATTAGTTCATCCTCTGTCATAAAGCTAGTCAAATATCCTGAAAGAAATAGATTAGCGCATGCACAAACATAATAGCCACATGCAGTTTGATCTGGCTGCACAGTAGCATACCTGAGAGTCATAGCAACTTTATTGATGTCTTTATCACCATAATCAGCAAATTCAGTAAAATATTGCGAAATTGCTTCAGTGATAAGATTTTCGTTATAAAATGCAGTATCAATATTTCTACTATTTAGTGAATCAGCAAGATATGTGAATACTGTATTCCTAATACAAGAAACAGCGCATAAGATCCAATGACCTGGAAGGTGAATCGGAAACAAATACACAGATTCTGACAAAAATCTGAACTGTGTGAGCTCCTTGAGTGCATTACGTTTCTTGTTAGAGTGTTTGCACCAAGCATCAAATGTATAGATGCTCATAAAGTAAAACTATAAATAGTTATTTAAAATCGCAAATTGCGACTTACCTTTTGCTTTACTTCCTTGATGTACAAATTAAAGTTGTAACTGTTATTAACTTTATTGATAAAGGCAGCTATGTACGAGTTTACGTTACTGTCAGAAAGCCACCGGTAGCTTTTAATGCAAAAAACCTCTTCTTTTGTAATAAAGTACTTTTTCTTTAGATATTTGCTAACAAACTTTTTGGCTTCGTTTGTCTCTATATCCAAACATACACTCTCGCCAACCTCAACAATTGGTGCTCCAACTGATCTTCTAGTGCAAATATCGAGATTTTTACGCACTGCAATAGCATAATACTTTCCAGCAATAGTCAAATCTGGAACTCTAGGAATACATTCAAGCTATTTTGATTAAAAAATATGTAATTTATACTTATGTTGTTTATCTTTGCTACTCTGCAGCATAGACTTACATTATAGTGCGGATTTCTGTGTATGAACGCCTGGAGTTGAGTTGCACTCTTTGATGTTTCTAGAGTGCTTGCAGGTGTTACTGTGAAAAGTAACTCTGAAAACTAAACAATCAAATAGTACAGTGTTTTCAATTTAATTATACTATCAGGCTTCTTATTGGGAAACTTTGCCTTGCAGAACGCCTCCCACAAGTTGTTATACTTTTCCTGCAAATTACTGTCGTTATGGAAAAGATTAAATGTGCGCTCGATTAGCATTCTTTAACAAACCTTGGCACGTAGCATTAGAGCACTGCTTACTTGTTCAGCATGATTGGCAATAATGTAGTGCTTTTCAATCTGTTCAGCAGTGTCTTCACTAAGTTGTTGATAGATCTCTCTAAGCCCATCAACAGACATATTTCTGCCACTGAGAACATCTTGTAGCAGCGTAGTCTCTTTTGGCGTCTCTTCATCGGAACCTAATTCCTCAATCTTCTCTGTTTGGACTACAGGGTTGTAATATTGGGTGAATATTCTGTTGTATAATAGCCACTCTTGTTCAAGATTGTCTTCTTGCGTGCAAGCTTGTCTTTTGCCCTTTCTCTTTGGCGTGGAGTCCTTTTCTTTCTTGCTGCTTTTAATTACAGACTTTAAAGTTTTTAGTTCGTCCAAGTTGCAACTTGTGACCTTGTCTGACGAACTTTTCACATCGGCTGCAGCAGTGTCAATAGCAGTGCTCTTGGACTGTGAGCGAGTGATAACACCACAAACTTCAGTAGAAGCCTTAACATCAATTTTGAGCTTGTTTACGTCAGGCATATCAGTTGTTTTGTCACTGTCAGAGTCCAAATCGTCACTTGTCTTTGCAGCCGCTTTGTCTTGTGATGCTTTTTCACTTGTAGACATAAACATGTCCACTTGAGTAGAACGAGATGTAAAGAACTTTTAAATGTGAATAAAAATATTTATAAAAATTACTGTTGAGCGTCTTTTGCCTGGTTTTAACAATTTTTGTGACCTGCTTTTTGAATTCTTTGATGTGCGGTTTTGCTTTAGCGAGTGGAGTCTCTGTGACATTTTTAAGTACCGAGACAACATTTAAATTGCTTGTATTGATCATACTCGCAATTAAATCTTCCACACTCACTTCGTACACGTGTCATACATCCTCTGGATCGTTTAATAGCTCGCACACAGTGGCAGTTAGGTCAATAGTGTCTGTCTTCTTCTTAGACATGTTTCTCTTTTTTTTTGATGAAAAAGTCGCAAGTTGCGACTTTGAAGTTGACTAACTGTTGATTTACAAGTGGCAAAAGTAGCTGTTATTTTTTTCAAGTTGACCAGCCAAGTTGCAACTTGTGACTTTGACAATTTGCTATCAAACAAATACTATGAACCAAAATGATTATTTCAAGCCAATTCGATCGCGTATTGTACATCTTAATACTGATGTATGGACGTACGCACTATTCATATCTGAAAGCGAGATGTTATTATTACACTCTTCTGTTCAGAGCATCAGTTTGACTTGGATGCACCAGTTTCTTGTTGAGTCATGGAACTGTAACTTTGTATCCACAAATGTAGCTGTAAAACGTTTACCAGATGTAACATCATGTATGTTAATGTTTGAAGCAGATTTTTTAGATGCTACTGATCAACAGTGTGACCCATATGTATACTAGAAAAACAACGGTGTGTCAACAAAGTCTGTTGCTACTGTTTCTATTAAACACACGTATTTTCATTTTAAGCACAATAAGTCTTTTCGTCATATAGAATATATATTACAGTCACCATTTGACAATAAGTATTAAGGCTTTCTTCTTTACTACAAGCCTGAAAATATTAGCAGTACATCTGTTATTGCTTCACCTCACAAGAATAGCCATTCACTCAAGCCATATTATCGTTAAAGCAACAATCACATGCGTTTTGTAGCGAAACAAGTAGCTGTGAAGCGCAACCCAAAGGCCACATATACTGTTGTGTCTCAGGATACCACGATTGCACAACCAAGAGATTTCAAACAAGTTAGTAATATGCAACAAAAATTTAGAAAGCCACATTAAAAGATTGATGAGATAACTAAACTTGCTATAGTTCATCATAATACATTTAAATATCAAAGCCAAGTCCTAGAAAAACAGGCACTGTTCTACACTCACTATACGTTAGAAATTCTTTGTTGTAACAAAGTTTGGTGGTCTGATATGACATTCAACATGTGGTAAGGTTATGTAACAAGTGTGATCACACAGAATACTGATCTTGTCAATAGTTCAAAAAGACATCCAATTGCTCCTAGATTTATGTACATCCACCAGTCGAAGAAATATAGTGTACACTTGGCAATGCTTCAAAGAATTTAAGATGCATTTAATTTGACACCAACAGAGCAAAGCAAGCATGTTGTAGTTACTAATGGAGAGGCTCCAATCATTAAGGCATGGCATACTATATTTCCGCATATGCATCATCTGCAATGCCACATCCATTTTACCAAGAATGTTACAGATAAGATGAAGTACAAGATGAAGGCAGTGACTGAACATCAACAAAAGGAAGTTATGCTACTGCTTCATAGAGATAAGGCAGACCAAAGTTAACTGATATGTCTGTTGAGCTGATTGATGAGTTTCTACCACAGATGAAAGTTATAATGTAAGTATACTTTTAGAACTATTAACTTGAATTTAGCAATAAGCTGTTTAATACAGGAGAAGGAGCTAATCCACAGAATGGAAAATTGTTGCTTGACTATTTGTTCAAAGAAAAGATCCATGTACTAAGATCTAAGATATCAACAACAGCAAAAGCAAAATCAGGTTTGCTAGATGGAGAGCACATGACAACCAACCCAGTAAAATCGTTCAATAATATAATACAGCTTGCTATGTTAACAAATCGCAAGTGCTCTTGGTTCTATTTGTCACAAAAAATCATTGAATTTTTTGACAACATGCAGATCGAAATGGCCATAAGTTATCAGAACTATGATGAATTTGCACTTTACTCATCATTCAAGCCTTGAGAAACTCTAAACATAAAGCTAGCAAAACCTTTGCAAGTTAGAAGTTCTGCGTTAATAGCTGCCAAGAAAGGGGTTTTATCAAAGGTTTCGCGATTTTCATACTCCATAGAAGTGTTGGCAAATATTACAACGGCAGAAGCAAACATCTACAAAGCAGAGCTTGAAAACATATTCAATCGTAGATTTGTAACAATTGTTGAGCATGAATGCAAGCCATGCACAATAGTAAATAATTCTAATTCTGCTAGAAATCCACAGTGGTTTAATGTAAATACAAGTAATACAAACTGAACATGGATGTGGTGCTCATCTTGTTGTAAAGTATGTTAATTTTCAAAGTTGCAATTTGTGACTTTGAGTCAATCAGAACAATTAACTTATTTTAAACTTACAAAGCTTGTCGTTTGTGCAAACATGTATTAGCTGTGTGCTGTTATACGAGAAATGAGACTTACTTGCGAAAACGTGCAAGTTTAGCTCCTACAGGTTCTCAAATACTTCAGATTGAAACAAAGGAGATGTCTGTCAATGCTGGTCAAAAGATTAACGAAAGACGACATGGTCACAGAACTTTTAAACACAGAGCAAAGCAAGCTGTTGGGACTATTTTCAATCTGTATGACAATGACGGTAATAAGAAAAAAAAGGCTCCAGCTGTAGTTTATGATTCTAAAACAAGTGATAATGAAGACAATCACTCTGATGATAAGATTTATGAATCATCTGTAAAAGAGGTAAGAAAGCGTAGATGGAAGAATAATCACCCATGGTCTAAGTCAAAGAGAACACGGAAGTAAAAAAAGTAAAATCCTCTTTTTAAATGTTATATTTATTTTTTTGCGGAATTTCCGTTTTTTATATAAAATATCATTCCATATAATAGTATATCCCATAAAGATGATGCAGAAACTAGCAAAACAATTGTAGATTTGTTTGAAAAAGCATATTGCTCTTTTAGAATTTATGTAAGAGTTTATCAATCCATTTCTAAGCCTAAGTTTCATTGTGTTAGCGAGTTTAAGAATTTAATTTCTAGAAAGTACAAAAGTTTGTCATCATATATTTGTGTTCGCTCAGTTTATAAACAAAATCCTTCAAATTTTGATTATAGCAACTGTAGACATATAATAGAAACTGAATTATTTCGTAATGAAAAATATTTACTTGTAGTTGGTAGTAGAACAACATTTACACAAAACTGGGACAAACATTGTGTTAAACAATTGAAGAGATGTTTGCGTGAGTCAAAGAATCCTATATTAACAAGTTTCTTACCTAAAGCTAACAATTATATTTCAAAATTTGATGTAACTCCTACTTTTATAACTGTAAAAAATTGGACACCGAATTATTTAACACCAAAGTTAAGTACTAAAAGAATGCTAAGTTTATGTGCCCGTCCTCAAAAATCATTATTTTAGTCCAATAGATTTTCATTTTCACTTTTATGCATAATAAAAGAAGTACCAAGTGATCCAAGTTTTAGAATGTTAACACTAGAGATTAGTTTAAATCATTTATTAACAGTTAGATATTAGACTAATAATTATGATTTTTATTGTCCTACCAAAACTCTAGCTAGAAAAATAAAAGGTTTAACAATAGAAGTTTATTCTGGTAATATTAGCTCAATGAATAATGATGTTTAAGAAAAATACAAGAAGATAATAAATATGCAAAAAGTAAAACCTTTTAATGCTATACCAGATACCTTTGATTTGGTGTACACAAGTCACACTTCTAACACAATGCAGCTATCTAATAATCTACAATTTGAAGTTGGTAACAAAAGAAGTTTATCTCAGTTTATTGGTTACACTAGACTGCAAAGTCCCACAATAAATTGGAGTTTGCCAATACATACATTAATGGGTTTAACACATCCTTACAACCAAAAAAAGGTAATAATAAAGTATGGCTCTATCTTAAATTTTCATAAGAAATACAATGATATCATTGCTGCATCAAGACAGCAATTTATAAATTATTAAGTTTTTTTGTTTATTCGTAAATAAAAACTTAAAAAAAAAAGTTTTCAAACTTTCTCCATGTTACAACTTGAATTGAATTTTAGATCTATCTATTCTTTTTTTTATTTTGTAATTTACTCTATTTTTATAGAGTTGATAGAGCAATATACATATTGTGTCTGTTATGTCATGCTTTCTTTCTTTGCTTGCCAAGAAATGTTTTTTACAATCATTTGTTATATATTTTTGACATAGTTTTATTGTCTCTGCCTTTTTTTCTTCATAACTTAGATAATCTATTTTAAAATACTTATGCATTGATGTTGGATGCACTAAAAGTGCTTTTTTTCTATACACTTTAAATATTAACTGTTTAACAGATATATGTCCAGTTATTGGTTGTCTTTCAATAAATATTTGTTTACAACTCTGAAGTATTGGTTTATACTCTTGACAAAAATGGTTTATACGATCACTTAAGCAGTTTGAATGATATAATACACAAGATGGTTGTGGTACTCGCTTATGTTGCAATAAAATTAAGTTAACACAATTACATTAATTAATATGTTATATTTTATAATTATCAGCTACTGCTGAAAAAACTCCCAAATGTGAGACACTTACATCAATACCTATAAACTTTATCATTGTTGGGCCGTTTTTTATAGAAACAAGTATTATAACTTTATTTTTTTTGAAGTATCTTATATACTTTGCTTTTAATACTCATGTACACAAAAACGTGTTCTTAATAAAAGTATTACTTTATTAATTGTAATTGTTTTACATTTCCGTGTTTTGAAATAAAGTACAGTTGTATCCTTAAATGTTTGAAAATGGATAGCAGTTTATACTAAACATCTAATAAAAATTGTTTATCTTGCTTAGATATACCACCATTTATTGTTTTAAAGTTTTTTTCATAAATAATTATTACTACATTTGTTGCTGATTAATTCTTAACACAAGATTACTGATCACTGCAAGGTTATACAAATTTTTATGTGGAAGTATTATTTGTTTATATGAAGAGTGGTGACAAATTTCATTAATTAGTCTGTTACTCTTATCTTTATACTTGTAGTTGGCATATTAGAGTATCATAAAGCGCGGTTCCTCATAAATTAAACTTATATGGCTAATTTTGTACTTTGAAATATCTACAAAAACATAATTATCATGTATTTTTGCCTTTTTTAAATAAATTTTAATTCCAAAACTAATTAATATTATAATTACAAGGCTAACTAAAATTAAACTACTAATGTTTAAATAAGATAGATGAAAGTAATGACAGATTTGATATTCATTTATACTTTTAGTATTCATTTATAATAATTATAATAAATACATCATTATTTAACAAAATCATTTCTTATTTATTTATTTGTGTTGTAATAATAAGCTTTCTTTTTTAACTTTTTTTTGCTTCATTTAAATATCCTTTGTCATACATATTTACCATAGCTTTTTTTAATATGATTGCTAAAGGTTCTGAAAATTTTACATCAACATAGTTAAAAAATTGTTCCATTGAGTTAATTCCTTGAATTTTAAAAATTTCATTTTGAAAACTTTGTACTACTGATCTTTTTGGTTTTTCATATTATAACTTAAGGACATGCTGTCTAGTGTACTTCCTTGCTCTACAAGAGTATTTAAAAAGTATAAATGAAATATAATTAGTTGGTTGCTAATTAAACTTCTTTTTGTTGTTACAACAATTTTATAGCTAGTGTTTTCCTCATTTTTATCATTAAGAGAGCAAATAAGAAGTGAGTTATCTTAAAAATAAACTTAAAGTGCATTTCTATTCATGCATTCCTGCACTACTGGGGTAGCAACATCTTTCTAACATTTACTTGAAACTGATAACAGTGGTAAAAATTTTCTAATATTTGGTATGAATTGTTTTGTGCGATAAATAAGGTTTGTAATGAATTCTTCAATAGTTTGTTCCACATATTGTCTTAAATGAGGAAAGTTGGTTACTAAAAATATTAAGCATTTATGAAAATAATAATAGTATTCTAAAGCTTTAATACTTGCATGCTTCTTACCACTCATTATTTCAACTATTATAGAATTTATTAACTAGCATAATATATCAATCTCTGGTGTTTTTAAAAGTGTAGTACATTTTAATGCTTTAATGTAATTAAGATATAAATTTGGAAATCCTTTTGTACCATGTTTTTTATTTATAAATAAAGGTAGCTAATATTGCATTAGCTGTTTCCAAACTAAGTATTGAACATTATCTAAATAAAAAGCAGTATAACTAATAAAATCCATTGGTGTACTTATCCCAACAATTTTTGTTTTATCTCTGCTTTTATGCACTTTAATACCAATTCCTATTATATCTTTGTCGAGTGTTAATTTTGTATGGAAACAAATAATTTCTTCTCTTGCTCAAAAGTACTCCAACTCAGAAATTTTTTTCCAAGCTAGACAAACTTCGCTTAATCTTGGCAAGATAGTTAAAGGCATAAACTCAAATATTTTGAACATAACATCATCTAATAATGTTGGTACTTTCTGTTTTTTGTCTTATTTGGTGCTTTTATTTATATTTGATAACTTTATCTTTTTAGTACGCACAGGAGAGTAGTTATAACGATAATTTAGCATTATATCTGACAAATTCCAACTTGATTCAACAGGCTAAGGATTTTTTGATGCATTATGTCCGCATGTACACTTAATGTTTAGAGCGTTACAAATAGAGTTTTGTGTTATAAAATATTTTTCTAACACTTTAATATACGTTTTATCATATAAAAATAATTGTAGCTGCATTAAAATAAACAACACTGTATAAGAAGAAGACCAGCTATAATATGGTTTCTGTGAATGATGTATCTCTAACATATCTAAACAAATATATCTGTAAAACATATGTTTGTGACTAATAGGTGTTATAAGCCTAACTTTAAGAGGCACATGAGGATATCTACTAGTGAATATCATTTGTAAGTGAAGCATACAACCATAGTATAAACTTCTTTTAGGAGCTAAAAGATTTGCGTGCCATTCAAACAAGTTGTGGTCTACTGGTCTGGCACATATTGTTGCTAATGTACTTCTTTCTATTTCTTTCAAATCCTTTAACAATTTCTTAGTTGCTGATTCTTGTAAGAGACATATTATTTTTATGTTTATACATTTATTACAAAGTGTTTAAAAGTAAAACAATTTTATGAATTTTCAAAGTAAATACAATTTATTATGTTTACATATTAAGTCACAGTTCCTTTAAAAAAGCATTGAGAAATGTTTTATTATATCACTTTGAAGGATTTCTAATTTTTCTTTTGCTTGCATAACAGATTTACACTTTTCCACAAACTTTAAAGGGAGTAAAACCTCATCTGTATCAACTATAACAACCCCACTATAAATGTCAATTAAAAATTCATTAATAGGCACTATAATAGAAAAAATATGTAACTTAGAAGCTGATAATGCTGTAGATGGAGCGTAATTTATGGTAATGTTATAAAATTCACCAATAAAATATTTTTTAAAGTTTATTCTTGCATTCTTCTTTAATGGATCATAGCTTGCAACTCTATTATATTTTAATGCAGTTATTACGGACATGAATATTAATGTTTATTAATTATCATCTTTTTATTTAAAGTTAAAATCCTTTTTTGTTATTGCCAAGAAAGTTTTATATTGATTATTATGCTTTTTCATTTGTGAGATAACTTTAATTGTACTGTTTTAAAAACAAAAACAATAAATATAAATACTTTTTAATGCACCATAGTTTTTTATCTGTGAATAAAAGCAGCTGTTTATTTAAAGTTAACAGATAATGCTATCTATACTATAATTGTTTTCATTGTCCTCTGGTTGCTAGTTTAAAACTCTCATTTTAAAACAAGGACTTGCTAACATTACTTCTTCAGCCGTTCATTTTCGTGTTTTTACATCAGTCTACTTTGGAGAATAGCTTCTTTCTTTAATTAATAGTTTCGATAAATTATTGTTGCAATTTTGGCTAGTGCGTCCTGGTAGATTTTCAGATATCTTTGCCCAAACTTCAATATTATCGTATGTAGTGTTTGGATCATTTTTATATTGTCTTGCTAATCTTAAACCTTCGTTTATTTCATACGTGCTCCACTTTCCTTGTTTTGTTGCTTCATCTGGAGGGCAAAAACTATACAAATATTTTTTGTTGAATGTAAGAAATTTTCTATTAAGTCCTACCTTCATACTATTGTATGCAATGACTCTTGTAGTTGGCTTATACAGATTAGACGTTTTGCACCATCCTCTGTTTTTTATTTGTTTTTCGGTCACTATATTATTCCTTGAAATATATAAGTGCGGCATTTCGCCAAAATCCTCATTGGATTTTAATTTATCCTAATACATTCCATCATATTTAGATTTTAAAAATGAGCTATTGCTTGTATTAATTGTGTCAGTTATGACTGGTTTTATTTTGTAAGACTTCAAGTTTACTTTTGTTGCTGTATCAGCAGAATACTCTTACATGGTTAATGAGTTAGACTAGTTTGTGGAATCATTTTCTTTCTGAAATTTTTAGTTTTTTTCTTTTTTTTATATTTCATAAAAAATATAGACATTACTGTTCAAGTTCAGACAGTAATGTCTTAGTTAAGACATTACTGTCTGATAAAATACAATAATGTCAAACAAAAAACAATAATAATTAATAAATAATAATTTTACTTTTTCTTTCTTTTTGCTAATTTTTCCAACTCAGCGTTATATGGATTACCTTCTGCTGCTGTTTTTCTCTTACGTTTTTCTCTTGGTGATTTTATTAGTATTTTAGTTAACTCTTTCTTTTTTCTAAACTTCTTTTTAGGTTTTTCTTCACTATTTTCTTCTTGTGATTCTCATAGCCTTTTTAAATTATTTTTACTCTTAAAAATTAAAATTATATAAGCTATACTTACTGGTGTTTTGTTTGATTCATCATTGTATATATCTTCTGGTAATAGTTGAATCAAATCGATTGTCCATTTTTTCATTTTTAACCGTAATGAATCTACATCTTACATTGTTACAGAAAGATTATTTAAAGTCCAATTTTGTTTTGATAATTGTTTTAAATAGCATAACATCCATGCTCCACATGTATATCTATCTGTTTGACCTACAACTGGAAATGATATTGCAGTAATCTTGACATTTGGCTTGATACTCTTAAAATATTGTTTTGCACAATCGATAAAGTTTATACCATATCCAAGTTTTGTTGTATAACTTTTTGATATCAAATTCATTGAATCTAACATACGAATTGTTACTGATTCTTCAATTGTTGTACATAATAGTAAACCTCAATGGTTTCCATTAATTTGTAATACAAATACGTATACTTGTCCTTCTTTCCATTAAACTGTATCTGGATATTGTTTTGATATCAAAAAGGTTCTTACTTGAACAAAATTGAAAATCATTATCTTAAAAATTAATATCTTTTAGTAAAATACTTACATTTGATGGTAATAACAAGTTTAATTGTCTTAAACCAAAATCTATTATATTGTTTGTCCACCATTGTGTAAGAGAAAAGTGAATAACCAAATAGTTATAACTTCCAAATAGTTTTAGTTTTATTAGTTTGATTAATAAGTTGAAACTTTCTTCTTCTGGTGATAAAACTATGTTTTTCAAATCAAAATCAAGTTTTGTTGGTGAAAAGTGAATACTATCATCTGAAACTTCACCACTTGAATCTGAAAATCTACTAGAATATTTGCTCTGATTTTTTAGAGCACTGTCTATTGTTTGCAGCAAGTTTGGAGTACGATGTAAAACAGGTGATCGAAATGGTGTTGGAAGTGTTATTCCACTAGAGTGTAATGATTTATAAGGAATGTTACACTAAATGTTAATTAAAATTATCTATTCTTACTTGATAGAGTTTGTTTACTGCAAGAACAATTTGATTGTATACATTACAATCACTATTTAAATAACTTGCGATCTTTGTTCCACATTGTTCATAAAAATATTCTTTTTTTGCTGTAGTCTTTAAAAACGCTGGATATTTCTCTAACAACATTGCTCTATCTTGAAGTCACTTGATCTGTTTCTCACTTAGACCAAAATATACCAAACAAAAGGCTCCCCATGATGTACTTGTAACATTGTACTCTTTTTGGAATTTTTTAAACTCTGATTTCAATGAACTAAAACGATCTTTGAATGTTTTCTGCAAATGTGCAGATGTATGACCAATAGCATACATGTGTTGTAATAACGAGTGATTTGTCTTTTGTTCATACTCTTGACTTGTTTAAATAAAATTTGTTAACTTTTTTAAAGAATAATCATATATTATACTTCTATTAGTAACTACTGCTGCTACAAACTGTTTATACTCCGTTGCTAAAAGTTAATAATAAAATATTAAACTTACATTGATTAAATATTGGCTTCTCTTGAACATAAAAGTCTAAAATAGACAGTACTAACTATTTGCCAGTCATATCTTTCATTATAGTATCAGTTGGTAGCATATTCTCTTTTTTTTTTGTTTTTGTTTGCCTTTGTTTCCACTTTCCCCATTTTTATCCTTTTTGTCTTCTTTATCATCTTTTCCTGTTTCACTTTTATTACTTCCATTGTTCTTTCCATTATTTGTACCAGTTTCAGTATCGGTAGTATAACTTCCATTTTTTAAATTTGTATTTTTATCATCAGTGTTTTCATTTTGTTTTGTTGTTTTTTTAAGTTTAACTTCTGTGAAATAGTCGTTCACAATAACTATATTGTTAAAAATATATAAAATACAAATCTTCTTTTCTCAAAAAATACTTTTCCACAACTGTGTTAACATTCTTTTTATCAACATTTAAAATATTTAATTTGGTATCATAAGATGTGTCTGCTTTAGTAAGAGCTTTGGAAACTGTGAAAATCCAAACAATTGCTTCTGTTTTCACACTTGCCGTAAGTAGTCGTTGAACTATTTTTCTACTATCTGGATCTGTATCTGCCAACTTCCAAAGACTATCGATTGTCTTCTCCACGTGCTTCATATTAATAACAAATTCACAAGTTTACAAAACATATCATTTATATTATTTGATCTACTCAGTAATAATTAATAATACACTAGTTTTTAATATTATAGTAGTTGGTACTAATGTAGTTGGAGCAGCTGTTGTAGTGGTAGTTAGAGCAACAGTTAACATTACATCAGTTAGAGCAGTAGTGATTGTAGTGCTTGATACTAGTATAGTGGTTGGTGCAGCAGTAGTTGTTGTTAGCACTAAAATGGTAGTTGGAGCAACAGTAATGGTTGGTGCTGGTGTAATAGTTGGTACTACTGTTGTTGGTGTTACTGTCATTGTTGGAGCAAAAGTTGTTGTAGTTAAAGCAACAGTGGTAGTCAAAGCAACTGTTGTGGTTGGGCAACAGTGGTTGTGGGTGCTGGTGTAGTAGTTGGTGTTGCAGTTGTACTTGGTGCTGAAGTAGTTGGAGCGTTGGTTGTTGGTGCAGAAGTAGTTGGTGCTCTGGTAGTTGGTGCTGCTGTTGATACAGAAGTAGGTGCCAAGATAATAGTGAAAGTTGTTGGCATTAGCGTTGTTAATGGTTGTGAAGTTGGAACAGCAGTTATAGGTATAATTATTAGAGTGACAGTAGTTGGAGTAGCAGTAGTTCCTAGTGCTACAGTAATAGGAGCAGAGGTAGTTGGTGCTGGTTCTAGTGCAAAAGTGGTAAAAATAATTGGTGCCAATTTAGTTAAGGTTGCAGTGGTTGGTATTAATGTGGTTAGGACTGTGGTAGAAGAGCAGAGGTTGTTGGAGCAACTGTAGTTGGAGTTGAAGTAGTAAAAGCTTTAATAGTAGGTGCTACAGTAGTTAATGCCTTAGTAGTGGTTGGACCAGTGGTAGTTGGAGCAGCAATAGTTCCTGGTGCAGCAGTTGTTGGTGCACTAGTGGTTGGACCTGCAGTAGTTAGTGCAGAGGTAATAGTTGTAGTTAGAGCTGAGGTGGTTGGTGCTAATGTTGTTGGAGCTGTAGTGGTTGATGCAGAGGTAGTCGGTCTTGCAGTTGTTGGAGCACTTGTGGTAGGTGCAGCAGTTGTAGGTGCTGAGATAGTTAGAGCAGCAGTGCTTCGTGCAGTTGTTGGTGAGCTGGTTGTTGGTGCTGAAGTAGTTGATGCAACAGTTGTTGGTGCACTAATTAGAGCTCTACTTGTTGGTGCTGGTCCAGGTGCAAAAATAATGAAAACAGTTGGTGCTGATGTTATTAATGATGCAGTAAATAGAGCATGTGGTTGGTGAGGCATTAGTTGGTGCAGCAGTAGTTGGAATACTAGTTGTTGGTACATGGTAGTTAGAGCATTAGTTGGTGCTGAAGTAGTTGGAGTAACAGTTGATGATGCATCAGTTGGAGTAGTACTTGTAGTGGTTGAAGCGTCAGTTGGTGCATTAGTTGTTGAAGCACTTGTTGGAGCTGAGGTTGTTACTAGTACAAAGGTGGTATCAACTGGTGCGGCAGTAGTTGGAGCATTAGTTGGTACAATGGTAGTTGAAGCACTAGTTGAAGCGTTTGTTGATGCACCGATAGTTGGTGCTGCAGTTGAAGCATCAGTTAGTGCTGAAGTAGTTGAAGCAGCAGTGCTTGTTGCAGTTGTTGGTGCACGGTAGTTAGAGCAGTACTTGTTGCACCAGTGGGGTGCTGGTAGTGTTTGAAAAACTTGTAGTTGACACCAATAGTTATTAATGTGCTTGTAGTTGGACTTGCAGTAATCAGCATGGCAATGCTTGAATTAACTTATACTTTTATTATTTCTTGGGTTTTTTATGTTCCTTTTTCCTATTTCGCAAGTATTTTCTTTTGATTTTATATATTTCGTTTTAAACTTCCAAAATAGTTTCTTTTGGATACAATTCTATTCCAAGTATTGAATTATGTTGTCTTCATTCTATTCTAATGCCTCTTCTTCTTGTCAATTGATGATACAAAAGCTTTAAATCTTCTTTGTACCCCCAAAAAGAAACTAATTTGTTAGTATTCAATACTATAACGTACTTGTTCTACAATCTGGTCTTTCTACTTGGAAATAAATTGTTTTTTGAGGAATATACTTTTGTACTTGTTTATACACTCAACATAATCTATCTTTTTGCATTTTAAATTGCAAAATAGAAACTACATCCATTTTAGTTGGATTTAGTAAATTCTCTTAATCATATTTCTCTTGAATAGTTTTATAGTTCCTGTAATTCGTATGAACACGTTATGCATATTCAATTTTTAGTTTTTCGATATATAAATCTGGTAGTGATGCTTGCATATCTTCTTCTGAAACCTAATTATAAGTTGAAAAATATATTACTTACTGCATATCTATCCTCTTCATTCTCAATTGGTTGTAATTCTTAAACCTATTCTAACAAGACAAGTTCAACATTTTGCTTGTTCACAAAGTCATTAAAACCTTCTTTTGTGTCACCATAGGCAACTTTTATACCACCATAGCCTTTATCACTGTCATAGTTTTGTGGCTCTATGCCCGTTGATGTGTAATCTTTTGATTTCTTGCGAATAGTAATTTAATGTGCCTTTGAATCGAAAATTGGAAACATATCTCCATAACATCGTTGATATACTGTTTCTATAACTTGTATAGAAGAACTAGACTTAAATATAGGAACTTTCTCTATTTTTGTGTCTTTATCTTCTGAAAAATCTTTTGAATCTGAAATATCCTTTTGTACAACTTGATACTCCTTAAGTACACTTCTTTTTCTTTGCATGATTTCTTCATTCTCATTATCGTCATCTAACGAGTCATACAAGTTGCTATTAAGTTTGAAAGAGTCTGCTTGTGCGATTTAAATATCATTTTGTGTAATTCCAAATAAATCAAAGTCAATAATCTTGTTAATAGTGTACTGTCGAATAATTTCGAAATCTTTTTTAAATGACTTTGCCAAATTCATTGGTGGTTGTTTCTTCTATTCTTTTTTTTATCTAGTTGTTTCTTGTAAAGATCAATTTCTGATTGGTATGTTTTTAATGTCTTTTTTGATGTAGTATCACTTGTTCCTTTTGTTTCTTTCAAACGTTTATATTTACACATCACCTTCTATAATTTGTGGGCTAGTTTTACTCTTTCTTTACATACTTTTGCTCTACATGTTTTATCAAGAATAAGACATCTAACATACTCAGTCCAATTTAACTTTTCTAATCTATGTTGATAGGCAAAAAGTAAAGGTATTCTTGGATTATATATAGTACATTCATTTTGTGAGTTCTCTTGTAACCGCTTGTATCGATCCTGGGTTTGGGTTTGGGTTTGGGTTTGGGTTTGGGTTTGGGTTTGGGTTTGGGTTTGGGTTTGGGTTTGGGTTTGGGTTTGGGTTTGGGTTTGGGTTT
>JAESGV010000427.1_pt1 | contig 18806 bp, 17 predicted proteins | sample 9269781 | NCBI WGS metagenome assembly JAESGV01 (sample SAMN15741586, study PRJNA653496) | algae metagenome | isolation source: Tildeniella torsiva UHER 1998/13D and co-occurring heterotrophs from... | place: Slovakia: Slovak Paradise National Park, Hrabusice, Kosice Region | collected 2000-01-01
CATGCTTGATCACCAGATGAGACTAGCGACTGTACGTCCTGATGTAATTTGGTATATTAGACAACATCCAACGCAATTATTTGTTTTCTTCACTGACCATAGCTTGGTTCTAATGAAACAGGCAAAAGAATGGTTTATTGATGTTATATTTGACATGTGGCAAGGCTATGTGTGCTCTGTAGTGTACAAGTCTGAGATCTTCAATCGGTATATGACTGGCTTTGTGTACCTTCATGAGACTAAGGAGGCTCACGAGCATGTAGAAGCGTTGAACCATCTCGCGTCTGCTCTGAAACTTTCCAAAGAAGAGCAAGCAAACTACAAGCTTGTAAGTGACAGCGAAGCAGCTATTATCAACACTTGGCGTACCCACTTTCCGAATATGCCACAAGAGCATTGTAGCTTGCATTTTCTCAAGAACATCCATGATAAGTTGTGATATCATTTACTGCACAGGCCTACCAAAGACTAGGTCAAGAAGGTTCTGTCTATCTTCAATGGAAGTATTGTTAAGTATGGTTTGCTTGACTTACCTGCCGACAAAGTTAAAGAAAATGAAGACAAGATCTTGCATTCAGTGTAAGTGGTTTCCTGTTCAATACTAATTTTGTAGCGCTAACGCACTAATCGTTTCTGACATCAAATATACAGAAGACAATGCCATTGAAGCTTGCAGGTATATTTTAAAGGAGAAGCTTCCTGTATTGTATGCTCGTGTACCTGAATACAGTGAAAACTCTAAAAATGATCTTTAAAAACGCTATACCACGAATCCTGTTGAATCCTGGAATGCCACAATGATCACACAATGTGGGACAAACTGAAACTCAAGTGTCCTTACCCTGACTGAAAAGATTGTCAAATTTTATACTAAGCAAGCCATGCACACTGAACTTGGATTACAAGGCAAAGGAAAGTACTGTTTAGTGAATAATGCATCAGAATCAGTTCGAAAACAACTAGCTGCATGTGCTTCTAAGTTCATTCGATTACGCATTGAGAATTTCTTGCATCGCACTAGTGCAGCATCTCTTACTTCATTTGCATATGCATCGAAGCTCGATACAATGTGTTCGATTACATCAGTAGAGGCAGAAGCATATGAGGTTGCTGCAAGGCAGATTATGATAAAACCTGGTGACGTACAGATATTGGAGAGAGATGATAGACTAAATGCTGTTTGTGTATACGATACAGTGACAGACAAGAACAAGCCTGCATGGTGGACAGTGCGAACAAACAACACTGAATGGACAACTGCAAGGTGTAGCTGTTCTGTTTACCGTGCAAGAAAGCTTTGTGTCCACATAATATTAGCATGTCAGAAGGTTGGTGCTTCTACGTACCTGTGCAATTATGGCAAGTCGTTCAAGCCAAGTACTACCCAGATTATTTGGGTTCAACAAAGAGAGCTAAAGAAACGTGCTGGGCGCAAAGGTAGCAGACCTCGCCACAGAGCTCGACGTACAAAGGATCATCGAAGAGCAAGTAAAAAAGCGGCATGTATCCTTGATGACTACGACGACAACGGCAATCAGATTGCTGACAGTTCTGATGAAGACAGTGATAGTGATGCTGAGTTTGAGATTTTTCTGGAAAAGAAGGAGGATGATTTGACATTCCTCGATGAACATGTAGAAGAGAAGTCATTGGTCATTATGTTCGAAGATGAAGATGATTTTAATTATGGAGTTGGCAACTGTGGGAATGTAGCTATTGAAAAATCAAGTGAATCAAGCACAAATACACCAAATAGAACAAATGTTGTTGTCTCTGCTGCCAAAGTATCCAAGAAACGTGGTAGACCTCCAAACGTTGTTTCTTTTGATAGCAAGGATGTAGATGCTGCAGCTCCAAAAGCTAAACGAGGAAGACCCAAAAGCAGCACTACCAGTGTTCCATCTCCCAGATGTACTGAAAAGCGCAAACGTGGAAGGCCATCCAAAGTTGAAATGTCACGTAAAGCACAAAAGCTAGAATAAACTTGATTTTATATCAAAAATTTTATTTTTAATAAAGAAATTCAAAAGTAAGAAGAACAGCTACAGCAAAAGAAAAACGAAATGAGTAAAAAACGGATTCTGTTCTTTAGACGATCTCTTATATTTCTTATTTATATAAATTTTTATTTTGTAAGCTATAATCAATAAAAGAGTAAAGTTTATAAGAATAGCTAAAGATACTAAGCCTTAAAATCTATTTCCAACAAGCATAAAGAATTGTTTTAAGTTAAATTTAAAAAAGCTATAAAATTTGTTATATTAGTAGCAAAACAACTGTTAAAAGGAAGAAATATAATAATTAATTAAAAACAGCAACATAGGCCAAAAAAAGTGTAAATAAAAAGAAAAATAAAATAAAAGGCTTGAAACCAAGACAAAAAAGGCATAGCTAGCAATTTAAAAGAAAGTATTAGACAAAAAGAAAAATAGCTTTAGTATCTGCCTTTTTTAATTTAATATAACTTGCAAAAAATAATAAAAAAGAGTTACAACAGCAAAAATAAAAAAAGTTATGGTAATGCAATTAAAAATATCGGAAAAACAGGATATTTTAATATATAAACAAAGTATATAAGATAGAAAAGAAAGTTTAACTTTGATGATTTAATTTTAAAATGAAGAAACAAATGCAATTATAACATTAACTAATTTAAGAGTAAAGGTAAGAAAACAATAGTTACACTGACAGATTTCTTTGATGATATGTATAAAACAGACTTATTTAATAAATATAAAAGTTAGTAACTTTGCAAACCTTGTAAATTAATATAATGCCATAAATGTTAAATACAAAATTATTTTTTAATAAATTACTATATAAAAGAGATTGTTTAAAAAACAGATTCTGTTTTTTACTTATTTTGCTTGTAACTGTTTTTTTACTTTTAATTTTTTTATTAAAAATAAGATTTTCAATAAAAACAATCAAGTTTATTCTAGCTTCTATGCTTTATACGACATTTTAGCTTTAAATGACCTTTCATATTTGCACTTTTCAGTACATCTAGGAGATAGAACGCTAGTAGTGCTGCTTTTAAGCTGAAAAGCTTAATGTAAATGACATGATAGAAGCTTTTAGCAAGAAGGATGTTTGTAGCACTAAGTTCATCAATTTTGCTCATAAACTCAGAGACAATGAACTAGATGATGAATACATTTGGCTAATATGAAGATTTCTGTCACAAAAATAACTAAGCTTCAATGTATGGCTGTATTAAGAAAAGTGTACATGAACAAGTTTAAATACTTTAAAGAAGGATATTATATAAAAGGTGCCGCCAAGATGACATAGAAATAATATATCAAACTTGTTTACAGAGTATTGTACTCCATTGTAAAGCTAGCTCAAGGCATTTTCATAATTTACACTCAGTTTCCTATGTTGTATTAATGTGAGATAGCATCATTTAATTTATATAATGATAAAGTCAAAGTATTTTGAAATGCTTTGTCTGACTATAACTTGTACAAGTGATTTAAAAAGAAAGTATAAGATATATTTAAGATAAAAAATTTTTAATAAACACTAATAATTAGATAAAAGATGTTAGTGCAGATGGCAAAGCAATAACAGGTATACTACTAATATTTTCAAGCTTATAATAGAAAAGACATGGTGACTGTAATATATATTTTATATGACAAAAAGACTTGTTGTGCTTAAAGTGAAAATATATGTGTTTAATAAGAACAGTAACAATAGACTTTGTTGACATATCATTGTTTTTCCAGTATATATATAAGTCACACTGTTGATTAATACATCTAGAAAATCTGCTTCAAACATTAACATGCATAATGTTACATCTGGTAAACACTTTACAGCTACATTTGTTGATACAAAGTTACAGTTCCATGACTCAACAAGAAACTGGTGCGTCTAAGCCAAATTGATACTTTGAACAGAAGAGTGTAATAATAACATCTCGCTTTCAGGCATGAATAGTGTGTACGTCCATACATCAGTATTAAGATGAACAATATGCAATCAAACTGGCTTGATATAATCATCTTGGTTTATGGTATTTGTTTGATATAGCAACTTTCATCTAACTATATCAAAAGGACTTTACAATCAACTAAACGTCAGTTGACTAAGTACTTAGTGTCATTGGATAGAGAATTTCTTTTTACATAACCTATAATTTTTTTATAGCGTAAGTATTTGTATTTTTTTCATAAAATAGAAAAAAGTTTCTAAAAACCACTTTTATTAACTCCCATTCATACTACACGTCTTAAATATGCAGGAATGACTTGATCAGGATGTATATGTGAATATGAGTTCTTGTACCACCCTTTTACCATTTTATGACTCACTTCTTTCTTTGCTTCAAATAGTGCTTGTATCATCTTTTCTTTAGTCCATTTGTTGTTACCAACAAAGCGAGAGGCATGTTTTCTTAAATATTGTTTTAACCATCCAAAGAGTTGTTCAATAGGATTAAACTTAGGGTATCCTGTTGGGATAAAATCTGGTGTAACCCCTTTGTTTTTATATATCTCCATAATACTAATACAATTGATTTTATCATTTGATACTGCACGATGAATGAAGGCTCTGTCAATTAAATCATAATTAACCATCTCTGAAAACCTTATATTATCAATATAATGTGAAAATGTTAAAGCATTCACATTTTGATCTTCAAAGGCAAAACCAATCACTGGCTGGGCAAGATCCAAGCAAATAATAGCAACCAAGTTAATAAGCTTGCTAAGTATCTTAACATTGGTCCTATGTACCTTACTACTAGTATCATTATGACTACCTCCTGCTGTCTTGCATTTGGGAGAGCTCTTCTTGTTAATCTTTTTTGTCTTCTTAATTTGACCCCAACCATGAGTCTGTTTCAAGTTATTATGAAACCCACTTTTATCAGTGTTTGAACACTCTTTCAATGAGATCTTTGGTTGATGATAGCTATGATTGTCACAAAACTTTCTTGCTGCTTGTACATTTGCTTCACTACTTTGCTCATAAAAGTAGACTGATAGTTTTTTGCAAGTAATACCAAAATCATGCAATACTTTACTCATTTGTGGTACTGATATACAAATTTTTGTTCTTTTCTCCATTTTAACAACATATTGTGAGTCCAACTTGGATTTTCTGCAACTAAGACACGTAATATTCTGTCAAAATTTTCATCTCTTTTTGCATTTGGATTTTTATGTCCACTTCTATCCACAATGGCAATCTCTAATTCATTGTTTTGGTTCTTAACCATATACAATTGTTGAGTAGATGGCTGTACCATAGTTAATTCGGTAATAAGTGCTTCTTTAAAGTTTTTTTGTTTTATGTTTACCACCGCTTTTCTAAGGTCATTAGAGAAGGGCTGAGTACTGTGATGTTGCAGTTTTGTCATAAAAGTTTGTGATATATATGTAGTTGACCTGTCAAGTTAAATTTACACTTTTTTAAAGTATTTTTTTTTATTTGAGCAAAATTAATACATACTTATAAGGTGAAAAAATTAGAGGTTATGTAAAAAGAAATTCTCTATCCAATGACATCAAGTACTTAGTCAACTGACGCTTGGTTGATTGTAAAGTCCTTTTGATATAGTTAGACGAAAGTCGCTATAGCAAATTGTCAAAGTCACAAGTTATAACTTGGCTAGTCAACTTGAAAAAATAACAGCTACTTTTGCCACTTGTCTAAATCAACAGTTAGTCAACTTCAAAGTTACAAGTTGCGACTTTTTCATAAAAAAAAAAGAGAAACATGTTGAAGAAGAAGACAGTCATCATTGACCTAACCGCCACTGTGTGCGAGCTATTAAACAATTCAGAGGATGTGCAACGTGTGTACGGAGTGAGCATGGAAGATTTAATTGTGAGTATGAAGAAAAAGAAAGTGAACGTGATGAAAAGAAGAAAGATGTACTTCCATCACCTAAACAAAGAAGAAGAATTCATCATGCAGATTTGACAGAGAACAAATCTGAAGCTGCTGCATCTAAAAAGCGCAAGATGGAAGAAAGCTTTGCTAGTGATGACGACACTCAGCCATTACCAAAACGCTGCAAGAAGTCACTTAAAGCAAAGGTGTGTAGCAGAGGACGCGAAAGAGGACGCAGAAGAGGATGTAAAAGAGGATGTGGAAGCTCTCTAGTGTCATCATTTCAAACAAATGAATAAAGATTATTTCGTTAAACTTAATTTGTAAGAAGTAATATTTATTCTGTAAATTACTTTTACTAAATATTTAATTCTGTAAAATAGCACATCCTGTATGTAAAATTCTGATATTTATTATTTTATTAGCACTGCTTTTTGTTGCTTATAAATAAACTTGTTTACTTTATCAAAAAGTTTAGAAAGGTCTTTTTTATAGAACGGAATTTCCTTTTATTTTATGGAATTCTGTTTTTTCACTTTTTATTCTATATTTTTTACATATATTCTTATATTCACATGAATATTACTTACAATAGCTTTCTTGTTGTAACTTTTCAGTGAAATATTACAAAATTCACACAGCATCAAACATGAAGCAACCATTATCCAATAAAAGACCACAAACAAATGTTAATAGATATATTAGCAGTCAAAATATGGATACACATCCTTATATTTATGTATGATTTTGGACTATACATGAAAAACAATTTAGTTGTGTTATATGATAGAAAGTTTAACCCCTATAAAGATGCAAATGACTTTTTAGCAATAGTGCTACTATCACATTGTCACTACAACATAATAATTAAGTACATTTTATATATATGGTTAGAAAAAGCAACAATATAAAGTAAACAATTACTGATATTCAAATGCATTATTAGTAATGACTATAATAAAATATTATGTAGCATTATACATTATAAAAGTACTACATACTGCTTTCCTTCTACCTTAAATCTAATTTAAAGTGCTGTAAAACACCAAAACTTAGCAGCTATCCAGTTGCTGCTTGATAAAGAAAGAAATGCAGTGGTGAAAGATTACGATAGTTTGTTTTACTTGAGTATTGTAATAGGAAACGCATTAAATGACATGGAAAACAATTTGCCTTTAAAAGAAGAACCTGGTTATGACAAAGAAGTGATTGACTTATCAGAAGCTGATTTTCAAAAGTATATAGATATATTAAAGCCATTTTTGCAGTTTTATATAACGCATTTTCAGGACTTAGAAAGCTTTGGCTACATTATTGAAAAAATATAAACATATATAAATAAATATCATTAATTTATTTTAATACGCTTGTTTTTCTTTTCACTTTCATCTATTTGTTTTTTTGGTCTTCCATACTTTTACTTCTCTTCTATTACTGATGTTGCAACATTCTTTCTTTCAGCACTGTTCTTTTCTGCCTTTTTAAGTCTTTTAAGTTTGTGTCTATTTAGCAAAATTCAATAAGTAATAAAGATATAATCTTGCCATCATTATCAATGCAATTTGCAACATTTTTGTCTTTAAAAGCAGAGAGTGCTTCAGTTTTTCTCTCCTTCTTCTGTCACTTTTCTTTTTTCTTGCTCTTAAATTATTCTCTCTTTGATCTTTATGCAATATTTGTGCTGTTAAAGGTTGAATTGTAGAATAACACTTCAAATATATAGGATTTCGTTGTAAGTGAAGTGTTAAAACTATATGATAACACAATTTAAGCAATTAAAATTCTATGTTATTATATAATATATTATTTGACTTACCTTGCACCTGCATGTAAGATGGTTCTATTTTGCATCACTTGACCGAACAGTGTACTAGAAGTTGTCTCTTTTGTTATATACTGCCAGTAATCTCTTAGATAAGTCATTTACTACTACTTTCTTGTAAAGGTTGGCATCTTTCAGAAGAGTGAATGTCTTTTATTTAAGCTTCAAAGTAATATGCTTAAATAGCTTTGTTAAAGCAATTAATGAGTACTTAAACAGCCGAATAGGAACAAAAACAGCCATGCTAGCTGCTAAACATTGTGCTATGTCACGCTTCATAACATTAGACAATAATATCTCTGAAACTAATTTCTTGAATTTTTCTATTACTATTACTGTATAATTATATATCAAAGATATAAAGCTAATGTAGGCCATAGATATCTCACAAGCTTGGTGAAGAAAAAAAGGTGATAGCTTTTATAATAGTAAACATTGAGCTTTAACAATTTGTTTAACATTACATTTGAAGCTAATTATTGAAGAACTCAATAGAGTTGATGTTTGGGTGGCTATTATTATCAGATTGGATAGATGTGTTATCAGCATTAAAGACGTCTGATAAATTATTAACAGATGATTGTAAATTCATTTTTGATGCTAAATAATGTTTTAACACAGAAAACTTATGTAATACTAAAAATCTCCTCATTTCTGCAGCATTGGATTCACCATTGTCTTCTGTCAGAATTAAATTACTATTTTTATTAGATTTTAGAATAATCATACGCTGCATTTAAAAGTTTCTCTTATGTTTTCTTTAGCCTCTTTTTACTCATATCAATGATTCTTTTAACCTCGCTTCCTCTATGAAAAAGTTACATTACTCTTTCTATCTAATTTGTGAAAGGGTGTTTCTTTAATCAGTATTTCATCTTGTCTTTGATATTCTTACAAAAGTGAATAAAACACAGTTGTTGGTCAATATTTTTAAAAGTATTTATCCACACCTTGATCATCTGTGCATCACTATCAGTTATCATGGTTCTTAAACTTTCTTCACTAAGTTTTAAATTCATAATATAAGAAAGGTGAGCAAGTAACTCTATGTATGTCTTTTTATCCAATAATTGATGCAAGTAGACAAACCTTACAAAAATCTTATTTTCTAAGTTAGGATTCTTGTAAACTACAGAGGTTACAAATCCTTCCCACATGTTAAATGTTGTATCAGACCATATCATGCATATATGTTTCATCAACGCAATGCTTTGTTCAGTGTAAAACACAACTTGTCTTGATGGATAATGCTGAATATGTTAAATGACGTCAGATCTATTTGCAGTATATTTAAGCTCCTTTTTAACGCTATTCATTAGATTATAATACATATGTTGCATATTGGACAACTGCTTGATGTTTCTCAGCTTTGCTTTGTTTGAATTATCTTGCATCTCAAAAAAACAGTCTTTAAAATTGCTTTAATGAGCAACTTTATTGAATACAGCTCTGTATATATTATTTAATTGTCTCCAATAAACTTTGTTATCAATGTTTGGTTGATTTTTGTTAATAGCAATAAGATTGATTTTGAAAGCATTGCTATAAAACCTTTTTATTTGTGGCTTACTATCAAAACCAACTGTTTGAAAGTAAAATACAATCTTACAATAAAAAGATTTTTGATTGAGAGGTTTTATTAAGTGAAACTTCTTACATTTAAGCAAAGAATTAAAAATAAAGTTATGATACATTTTATGAATTTCAGTGTTGTTAAATAACACAGTAGTTGTTTTCATGTTTTTCTAATTATTGTACTTATCGCAGCAATTAAAATCACTATCAGCTGAAGCTTTAGTAAACAGGTAAAATCTAGCACATTCCTCTGCGCAGTAATATCCTTATGCGTTTAATACAATTATGTTGCCATTGAGTAGTTAGGAATACATATACATGTTTTAGATATACCATTGTTGACAATGAGTTTATAATATTGTATTTAGATAGTATAAGGCAAGCGCAGGACCATATAAGACTCAAGTCAACATTACGTGTAAGCAGATCAATAAGCGAGTCAAAATCCATCATTATATTGCTGTATTTGTCTGATAGTTAACTTAGCATGTAGTCATTACATAACAGCTAGTATTTGACCGCAAATCATGTTGGTCAACTTTGCTTTGTGGAAATTTCACAAGATTGTAAACACTGAAAAGTCAAAAAAACTTTTATATTAAGAAGTTGATGGATAAAGCTTTCACATAAAGTGACATACAAAAAGATAAAAGCTTATAATTTATTGATTGAAACATCTACAGCATATGCATAAACATTCTAATAACTTACAAAATACAATTTAAGCACACAGAAATAAGCAATACCATGCTGCAACCAAAAAAAGAAAAAGCAAGTATCACAAAACAATTAAAGCAGATTTTAAACCATCTGCAGGAAGTGTCAACTAAGTTTGATTATAATATTGATACATATCTAGCATCTATCATCTTTGAAGAATTAAAATAGATTGTTGTTTTTGTAGCAGACACAATTTTAATAGATAATAGCAATAATGAAAAAGTCAACAAAACAAAAAAATATGTCACTTGTTTCATTGAAAACCATATTGTTGTCCACAAACCATATTATAAGTAAAACAATGTGAAGACTAACTAATTTAATGAAGATCAAACAACCTATTATTAATAATTCTTTCATCTCAAGCTGCATTTTTAAAAAACATAATGATGTACGTTATATAAAATTTTACAATACTTATTTTAGATGTTTGATAATTATCCACATTGACTTAAAACATCAGATGCAATGAATATAATGTTTACCAATAATATTAACTAACATTCATCAAAAGGACTTAAAAAGAAAAAGGCTTCAAAAAAAAAAAGCAAAGCTGAAAATTCTGATGCTAAGGGCCATAATGGTATCTCTGGTATTAGTTATAACAACAATAACAAATATGAAAGCAGCGATGTTGATGGCTGCTTTAACAAAGATAATGACGAGGATGAAGGCAATAATGGTGATAATGACAAAGATGCAAGCAATAATAGTGACAATGGCAAAGATGATGATGTTGAGGGACAGACATATACAGATGATCCAAACAAGAAAAAAGAAGAGTTAAAAGGCAATAAGAAGTTTAAAGGTAATAAGAAAATATGTGCTTTTTTAAGTTGTATAACATTTAAACAACAACACATAAGAAACATAGTGACCTTGCACACTTTTCTCATCCACCTTGTAAAGCAAACATTAATGATTTTATTGTTTTACGCCGCTTTACACAGGCTTTACAAGTGCTAAAGACACTTTCACAATCTGAGAATGAAGATGACAAGCAACAAGCTCATTTATACCAAAGTAAGTCTCCTAATAAAGCATTGCTTAATGAGATCTACATAAAGCACTTGTTGAAGGAATATATTGAGCTAAATGTTGATAAATGTAAATTTATTACAAGCAGTTTTACAAGCAAGATTATTGCTTTATTAGAAGAGAAGGATATCAATGGCCTTGCATTTCTTCAAACAGACACTATATTATTGGAAATAAACGAATCATTAGAAAATAAAAACAAAATAATAATGGAAATATACAATACACTACTTAATGTACGCAAATACACTGCTTTATCTCAAGTTTAAAAGCAAAATAAGATTATATAAATTACATTCACTCCTTTGAGGCATTTATAGCTGTAACATCCTTTTGTTTTCTTGATATATACAAAGCACTTCTCTGAACTTCTATTTTTAAGTACTTTGTATAAAGAGATCGTTTAAAAGCATTGATTGGTTTTTTCACAGAACATCTAAAAAAGTACAATCAGCTTATAGAAGACATTAAGTTTAACATCATTGTAAGTTATTCATTAATAGTTACTTACTTTAGACTTCTTATCCTCAAATTGAAGATGAGATCAACTTAAAACATTTTAAGCAACTAGCTAATGTTCAAGACTTAGAAGAGGTGAAGAAGCAAAAGATTATAGCTGATTATCATGAATTTATGTATTAAAATCTTTGTGTATCTAATAACAAAACCTTACTTTCTGAAGTTTTGAAATCTGAAACAGCGTTTTATGTAAACAATATAAGAATTACTCACAATAATCTTGTGTATTTTGAAAGATGGGGAATGTGTCTCTTATCAAAAGTTATTATGGCATATTTACAAGGTATTAACAAAAAGGTATACTTGCTTCTACTTTACTAACTATTACAGTTTGTTCTTATTTTATTAACAGCCTGGCTACTTTACATTCAACAGCATGAAGAAAAGAGAGCATTTGAGTTCATTAGTGAGAAGGATGCAGCATTTTATGAATGGAATCCTAAGAATCAGCCTCTATTCGTCGTAGTACATTCTAAATCACACTTTTTCAGAATTGTAGTTACTTATACACTTGGAGCTACATTTAAAAAGAAAAAAATATATATGTCTATTTTTGATTTAAAAAATAATGGTAAATAGAATGTCTTTCAAGCAAATTATAGGTGTTAAATGTGGTATATTTTCTGCGAAGACCACAGTAAAGTTCATTGTTAAAAATATGCTTAAAAAGATGTTTTATTTGGTTATCTCAGTACCAAGTTATTTGCAACAACAAGACAATGGTACTACATGCAGGTTTTATGTTATTCACAACTTTATTATGCTTTAAGAAATCAAACTTAACAATGATATATTATTAACATTGTATAGTTCATTTGTTAAATATTTGGATGTATGTGTGGATGAAGAGCACTTAAAGTTAAAAGAAGAGGAACAAGCAATTATTGAATCATTGTGTGCTGATATATACTAGTACTTTTCAAAAAACATAAAACTAGCAATATTGTTACAGTTGTAAAATCACTAAAAGAAGATACCATAAATTAAAATATGTCAACTTTAGTGCATAATTTATTATCTACAAAGATAAGAAATAGTTTACTTATGGTGAAGCAATCACCAGCTGTGTATATGAATGCTGCGTCTATCAAATGTGTTGAATGGACTATTAATAGTGAGTTCTAAAACAATGAAATTGTTAACGTTGCAGTGCACAGTCTGAAAAAAAAGCTGGCACTGAAAGATGTTTACGTTATCAATTTATTAGATACAACCACCTATGTAAAAATGCTTAAACTTCCAGCAGACAAGTGCAAGCTTATATCTATGTCAGATTACTCAGCTTATTGTAAGAATGGAACAATTTTTATCTTTCTAGCTTGTGAAAGCTTTCATTGGTTTTCATTTGCAGTGTAGTTGCACAAAAATGCTGATAAGTTCACATTTACTTGGACTACATTTGACTTACTTGCAGACTTATCATCTTCTTACAAGTTTGAGGGTGTTGAAGTGGTATCTCTACTCAAGATATATTTACGAATGTCTTTAAAGTTAAAGAACATTGCAAGTCAATCCATCACATTTGTGGAATTGACATTTGCTAGGCAAAGTAACTTATTTGCTTGCAGATATATGTAGATTGCTTTACTAGAATGCTTTATAGATGAAAGAAAAGACTTTCATTATTTTTGCGACTTCACTATTGAGGGATCCTCACTTGAAATTGCAAAGCGAGTACAAGATAATGTGTATAAATATCTTTCTACAGTATATACCAGAAAAGGTATTAAAACAGTTTTAAATTCGTGAAATATTAGTGGCTATGTAGAGTTTATTGGTGAGAAGGCAGATGATGCTGTATTAAACAAGCGTCCAGCGCCAGTGTCTACTTCAGCAAACAAGACACCAAATGTTTTTACACAAGAAAAGAAAAAGCATTAAGTTGATGATGAAGAAGAATATAATGAAAAGATGCTTACTGGAACCCAATCAGTTGATCTATAACAGCCACAGTAAATTTTATTTTCATAATAGTTACTATGTAATTTGTTTACAAAGTTTTTTTATAATTAGAGCTAAGTTGTCAAATGAAGATATAACCTTGCATTGGTCTGCTGGAAGCTTGAGCAATTTTATATAGGTTTAAACACAGGTGTAGTATGTTTCAAATTACATAATATAAAACTTTTCTAGTAGGGCAGCTGATGCAATAGATACCAATTGCTGTAAATAGCAAGTAAAATAAGTAAATCATAAAAACTAATTTTTGAAGAATTTAAAAATTTTATTTATTTTAAATTTCATCAAAAGTAAAAATAAAGCACATATTTTTCTATATATAGGTATATAGTATATATATAAAAATAATAAAATAATTTTGTAATATAAAATAAAAGGAAATTCCATTCTATAAAATAGACACTCCCTAAAAGATAAAAAATATTATGCGTTATATATAATAATATTAAAACAATTAAAATTATAACAATAATTTTTATTATATTTTGTTGTTTTTAAACCAATAAGAGAAGTTATTAGTAATATTAAAATTTAAGACAATAAATGTTGTTACATTGTATATAAATGCTAAAATTTACTTTATTTCACATATTACATCTTGCAGTTTTATATTTAAATATAATTCTTTTTTTAAAAAGAATATGCCAAAATTAGCTTTATTTTATTAAAAAATTACAAACTATAAAAATCATATTATTAAAAACATCAATGTAAATAGAATATTACAATATATAAAAATATAAAGTTCTATTATTATAAACTTTTTAATTATAAAAAGGAAGAAAAAGTAATAATTAAGAATTTTAAAAAGAAAATTAAGTTTGACAAGAGTTACTTTGATCTATTTATAGTCAAAAAAGTTTTAAATAATAATAAGTATCTGATTTACTTATAAGTTAATACTTTTAAAGCTTTAACTAACTTTCTTAAAAAAAACTCTTTAACAAATCTTTGTATATATATATGAGTTTAAATAAGAGACAAATGAAAAAAAGGTTGATGATTATAAGAATAAATCATTTTCTGTTCAGGAAAAGATTTTACAAGTAAATAGAAATAGAAGTGAAAGAGTTAGAAAAAACATAAATAAACTTGATTTTTAAAAGGAAAGTGGCATCTTTGATGATACTGCCTTTTTATTGTAACTTTTTGATAAACTACTGAGTTGGTTGTCTCTATAAACTTCTATCTCTCTATCTCTTATTGAAGGCTCCAGTTATTGTACGTTTGTGGTGTATCCTACAAATACTCCATACTGTGGTGGTTGAATTATGACAATATATTATAAGTTGAAGTGCTAGAATAAATCTTTATTAATAAACATAGTCCCTTCGAGTTTTTTGTGTGCCAGAAGACACTGAACAAACTACTTTTTATTAATATCGCTCTACTATGTTGCAACAAGACTTGCGTGGCTTTGAGAACAACAAGTGTAACTGTTAACGCTTGACCAACCAATATTCAATGCTACATTGGTTTATGTTTTGAAAAATGTTAATCCTACTAGTTAACACCATTTAATTTCAACTATATTGTGCAATCTTTACCTTATTTTGCATATTAATGACTTATGGAGCATCCTAAGTCGACACCAACTGCAAAAAAAGAAGAAGACGCGTTATGATGACGATGCTTTCCAATATTACTCAAAAGACTTCGTAATAATAAACAGTAAAATAATTTACTTCTTTGACTTTTGCTTCTTACGTGGCGGCTTACTTTTGTTTCCCGCTTTTCTTCTCTTGGTCTTTTTTTTTTCACTCTCTTTATACGGTGTAAATCGCCCACCATCACCATCATCTTCTTCGTCTTCTTCATCTTCTTCGTCTTCTTCTTCTTCATCTTCATCTTCTTCGTGTTCTTCCACTTGGTTTTTTGTCACTTTGGTTCTGTTACGTGTCTGGTGTACTTTCTCTTCACGTATTATCGTTTCAATTGCACTTGTGGTACTTTCTTTCAGAACTAGTGAAGAATATAATGGTCTGATATTAGGTGTAAGAGCAGCCATATTTCCTTGATACATTATCAACAAGTCTGTTATACCTTGCTCAATTGGTTCTTTTGCTTTTGTTTGAGTCAAAAAATTGCATGAATAAACATAATAGCACTTGAAGTCCTTGTATTTCCCTTTTGTCAGTTGCTTTACAGCACGATACCAGTCAAGAGGCCCATACCCAGTTGCAGCACTACCTCTGTCTTTAGCGTCTTTTTCCTTTGTTCTGTGCTGTATGAACACAGCAACTTGTCCTGTTTTGGTTTTTAAAAACGCCAAAGCATCGACAGCTTCTTGTCCTTTTCTTGTAACGTAAACAGCACTGTAAATTTCGGTTGGTGCTATTGGACCATGTTCACCTATCAAAGTTTGGTTTTGATCGAACAACATATATTCAGTAAGTACAACAATGTGTACCTCCTCTAATTGTACTGCTGGTAACGTATGGTTGTCAGCGATACATTCTGGAAACAACTCTGATAAATTACAAACAGTTTTTCCTGATCTAACCATTCCATTGATACGTAAACTCAACAGTGTTGTATCCATTCTTTCAAACTCAGACCAGTTAACCTCTTTTGTCAAATCTGGAATGTAATTGAAGAGCATCTGACACTCGTCGCTGTAACGAAGCAGTAGCTGCAAAAAGAAGCAGTGTGATAGATACACGTACCCTTCAGCAGTAAAATAGAGCTTTCCTTGAAGTATCATTTTCTCTACCCATTGATCCTCTTGGTTTAATTTTACTCCAGACACCGCACAGAGAATTAGCTGTCTGTCATGTTCCTCTGAATCAGTGTATGCATGCGTTGAACTTGATGTGAGAAATCGCCGTATATCTTCATCAGATACTGTTATGATGTTCATCACAATGTCATCGCTAATCTTCTTTCCAGTCAACTTTGCTTTAGCGATTGTGAACGCTTGGTGTAGGTGTCTTGGTATCAAACCAGTAACTAGAAAATATCTCTTCAACCAAATGTGATCAAGTTGTTCCATAGTAAAGTTGTCTTCTGCTTTGCACTTGGCTTCTAGAACTTTCATCACGTCATCTTCGTTCAACGCTGGTAACGGTAAGTGAAAATTCCTGAAATTAGTGGGGTCGAACGAAATAAGCGAATCTGTTAGAGTTCCTGCATGCACCGGTATGACTAGCAAACCATCTCTTTGCAACAATTGATTCGCTCCACTAGAACTACAAATGTAGCTTGGAATAAAAGATTTGCAGTGATGGAAGGCTTTGTCATTGTCACCTAATACCTTCAACATCGTCTGCATCTCATCATACACAATCACAACAGGCAGAGTACAGTTCTGTGAAATATTCTTGAAGCGATGGAATGTTGTTGAAATGACTTGCATTACTAAGTATGGATCGAACACATCTTGGTTGATCAACCAATCATAGGTAATTAGTTGATCTCTGAAAAAGTTTTTATGGAGTGAAAGATCCGACTTGAAGTAGACAACATCAGAACTTGTACGTAGCGCGGAAACGAAGAGTCTTGCACCAAGAAATTGATCATGTTTGTTTCGTTCTACATCATCTACCCGTGAGTTCTGATTGGAAAAATCAATATATATTTCCACTGTATTTTCAAATACTTTGTCTAGGTCACCACTATTACTTGCGTTGATGAGTGTTGGTGTTACAAGTGCAGACATTGTAGTCTAAAAGTTAGTTATGTCTAACAAATTCGTACCTTGCCGGCACCACTACCACCATTAACGCTAATGAAGGCGTGATCCTGTTTTGTAGTTGCCTTTTTGAGATTGTTGTTGTAGCCGTTAAATGATACACTGGCCGCCTTAACAATTCGATCGAAAGCCGCCTCTCTGTTCCGAATTGTGTTTTGGGAAACATTGGTACGTTTTTCCTGCGACGGTTAAAAGTCTACTACTTCATATTCATGTATATCTACCAATGATTCCAGCACGATAAGTTTTTCCGACTTGGATAGCGTTAACTTATTACTACTAAACAAAGAATTAAGCCCAATGTCATTCTTCGCTTTAACCGCCGATACAGTACCGATTTTTTCATAATAAAACCGAAGAAGGACTTGCATAACTTGGGCTTTTAAGAGAGCGTTCCTCTCCATAGCCGATCTGTTTAAGATAATCACAGCAACAGCCGAATCCGTGTCACCGTTGATCGTCGCTTCTTCAAAATCAATATTGTTGATTATTTCTTTGTAGTAGCTTAACATGTCCTCCATTACTCTTTTTCTTTCTACTGAGTCAAGTATTGTTTGATTGTCATCGCACTGCAACTCATCATAAATACGTTTGGGAAATCGATCCTCGAAAGTTTCTGAAAAGATATTAGCGTTAATTAAAAAGCGTACTGTCTTCGAGGAGGTGATATTCGAGACTTAGTTGATCAATCGAAATAAATTCCAGTTGTAACAGTTTTTTGTATCCTATTGGAACAACACTCAGTTAGCTGATATTCCAGAAGCATCACAACGAGTTTGGAGACTTTAGCGGAGGTATTGCCATCGTCTACAGCCAGGGTTCGCCTAGCCTAAGACTGGATAGTGTACATGCAAGAAAGCACTATATTCCCATTAATTTATCAGATGTACAAATAATCAATAACATGCGTTAGCACCAACTCGTATCTATTTGGATGGCGTGGTTTTTGGTTCCTCTCCTAACATTTTGGCCATTGTGTCAAGACCATCTCTAAACGATTGATCCTTCTTTCTCATTGCAATTACTAATTTTTCACAAGACTTGTTGGTATTCAACGTGTGATACAGTTTGGCCAAATTTTGGAAGGGCCAACCATTGTATTCAGTGATAAGCTTATTGTACGCCAAATGGAATACACCGAACAGTTCCTTGCTCACAATGTGATCACAAAGTCTCTTCACAGTATCTGCATACTGCTTCTTGGTCACTTCATTTACATCCAAGTTGACCAATTCGAAAATCTTGTTAAAGTAACGCAACGCGTTAGTGGTAGTAATAGAACTCTCGCTACCTCCAATTTGATCCAAAAATGCGTGTAACAAATTTGATGAAATTAACGTTTCTACAGTCTTGGGATACAATTTGACCATTTGATAAAACATTTTCCATGCGTTTCTATTAAAGTCCATATCGTGGTGATCTTGGCACATGACAACTAGTTGTTGGAAGAATTTATCTTCTTGAATGAGTGCAGCTTGTACCGCTGGACATTTGATCAAATGTCGCAATGTTTCCAACATTTTCGTTCTTGCTCGGTAAATCTTTTTGTTCTTATAGTTTTCAGTATCTCGTACAAATGCAAACATTTGTGACAATTCAGCTTGAATGAGTTCCAATTTGGGTCCAGTTGAT
>JAESGV010000428.1_pt1 | contig 18802 bp, 20 predicted proteins | sample 9269781 | NCBI WGS metagenome assembly JAESGV01 (sample SAMN15741586, study PRJNA653496) | algae metagenome | isolation source: Tildeniella torsiva UHER 1998/13D and co-occurring heterotrophs from... | place: Slovakia: Slovak Paradise National Park, Hrabusice, Kosice Region | collected 2000-01-01
CAGTCGCTAGTCTCATCTGGTGATCAAGCATGTTTGCAGGATCTCGATATGCATGTTGCATGTTAGAAACCTGCTTTACATTTCTCGCAGGATTTTCATCGAAGTTATCAGCAAGACAATCGTACTGCTCGTTTAGGTTGTTCAAAGAAGCGACTTTTATTCTTGTTCGCTCATGGCGCTCATTACTGTGACGCTCATAAGGAACCTTCAATGAACTTTTGGAGTTTTTGTGTGGTGAAACTAATGTAGCATCGGCTATAATAGAGACACCTTGCGGCTTGTAGTATACCATAATTCCACGGTATAAACTATCACTAGATCGAGACTGTAGATGGAATTATTGCTTCCAAAACTTTGGATTTCGAACATCGTACCAGTAGCTACGCTTAATTGTAGCTCCTCCATATTGTAGTACTTTCATACCATTATTCTTCCAGTACCCGTAATGGTTGTCACATCGTTGTGAATCTGAGTCTGGCGAAGTAGTAGTGAAAATGTAAAACGAGTTAACGTGCTCTGCTATGTACGTGGCAGCGTCATTGTTAACAAAGGAGTGATTCGGTAGCTGCTTGGTCAGAAATCTAAATGCATTTCCAATGAAGATAGTGTCGCACGTGGAATGTAGCTGAAGGCACTTCGAATTCGGATCAATGTGTGTGTGGAACCATATTGATGTCTGCTTTGACGTGCTTCGCGGTGGTAGAGGGAGTGTGATAGAGTTGCAATTCATTCTAAGTTTGTGAATTAGTTTTAGTTGACTTAAGTAAAATAACGGTTAATCAACTTTGGCAGTTCCAATGTGGAACCCATTGTAAACTTTTTATGACAACTTTTTCTCACAAGGTTGACCAAAAAACCGTTACACCAAACATAAACAAAGTACCATATGAGCGACAAAGACGTTGAAGCTGCTGCGTTCAAAGCATTGCGCAAGCTGGTAACAGATCCTACCGCACAAGAGAAATTCAAGCGACAGTTTAAACATTCTGTTGCAGAGTACATTGGAGCATTACTGTCTGACGAAGACAGTCAAGATATTATCAAATCAGCTGCAATCATCGACGACAATGATGACGATGTAGAAGAAGACGACATCCAAGTTGTCGCCGAACATATCACTCGGCGTATTACCGTCAAAATTGAGTCGTCGGAAAATCTACAAAAGAAAAAGGCCTCTACTGTAGCTAGTGTGCTTGAAAAGGTCAGGGAAAGTGCTTTGAGTTCTTCAAAAAGTAGCGACAAAACTGTAAAAAATAAAGCTGCTGCTTCCGAAGATTCTGCTCCTGCTAAAGACTTTAGTGCTCGCAAAGCTGATGACCACGAAGATAGCTCCTCTTTTGAAGATGAGCAGCTATAAAGTCCATTAAGATTCCAAGTTAAAGTCTCATACAAATCACCTGCCAAGCGTGCTAAAGCAGGAGATCAGAAACATTGGTCTCGTCCAAAGAAGTCATCAGATGATGAAGTTGACGAAGATATTTGTAAATCACAGCGTTTGAAGGAACAAATCGCTCGTTCACCAAGCAAGAAGGGTTCTATCGCTAACACTGCACTTGTTGATATGCATTCGCTCATTGAAAAGTTGATCAGCAGGGTCCACTTTGTGCAACCCACCGAATTCGAAGAGTCTAATGTAAACGACATGGTAGAAGCTTTTAGCGAGAAGGACGTTCGCGGCACCAAGTTCATCAATCTTGCTCATCAACTCAGAGACGATGAGCTGGACGATGAAGAGCGAGGCAACCTTATCTGTTTGGCAAATACAAAAATCTCTGTCACAAAAATGACTAAGCTTCGATGTATGGCTGTATTAGGGAAAGCGTACGTGAACGAGTTCAAATGCTTCAAGGAAGGATACCGTAGCCCAAAAGTGGCAAACGTAAAAGGTGCTGCCAAAATGACATGGAAACGATATGTCAAACTCGTTTACGGAGTATCGTACTCCACTGTAAAGCGAGCTCAAGGCGTTTTTATGATTTGCGCTCAGTTTCCTGCGCTGTGCTGGTGCGAGATAGCACCATCCAATTTGTATGATGGTCAAGCCAAAGTATTTTGAGATGCTTTGTCTGACTGTAACTTGTACAAGCGACTCGAGAAGAAAGTACAAGAAACATTTGAGGTAAGAATTATTTAACAGACACTAACATTTAGTTGGAAGATGTCAGTACAGATGTATTTGCTACGAAGTCCGAGATCAACGCGTTACTTGCTACAAGATATGATTCAGAACCAGATGTCAATGAAGAGGACGCTGAATCTCATCAAAAAGGAAAGAAGCCAACCCTGTATGATGAGGATGAAACGCCTTTGTTGCAATATCTAAACAGCGACGAGTACATTCAAGTTGGAGCTCATAGAGTTTCTCGTTTTGATCTCAATCAATTGGAAAGTAACATGTTCGTTAATGGCGATTTGTTGAATGCATTTATAGCATCGTCAGCAGATGGCATACCAAATGTAAGATTTCATTTCCTTATTTAACGATTAGCGATTCTTCATTAGCAGCTACGATTTATATGCATACGCTAAGCAGTATTCAAAGTCATTCAAAAGTGAAAGAAGGCTTCTTCCTAACAGCTCGTACGACTACAAGCAGAATGCTGTTTACATCTTCCTCAACAACATAAGTGAGGCGCACTGGAATCTGTATGTTTGTCATGTTGTTGATGCCGCAACAGTGATTACGTGGTCAGTTTTTAACTCGTTGACCTGCGAAGACACTGCTATGCCAGAGAGCTATGGAAAAGCACTCATCGTTGAAGGTGCTCCTGTTCTTAGCACTATCAAATATTACTTCGATCTTATTCAACGTGGAAAAGCCAAGAAGCTGAAGCAACTATTTAGATACGTGCCAGGCATCACCACAAATCAAGGTGATAATGAAACAAGTTGTGGATATTATGCTGCAGCCGCAGCAGTGCAAGTTATCTAAGATAAAGTTCCGCCAAGTACCCATCTCCTAAAGGGGTATCCAAACGTGCCGCATTACACCAAGAAGGACATGATTGCCTGCTTCAAACAGCACATGAACTTGGATGAAGGCATTGTACAAGGCCTCAAACTATCACAAAGGGTTCCACCACCGTTAGATGAAGGAAAAGGCGAGTCAAACGAGAAGCCGGTTGAAAAGCCAAAGACACCAGAGAGAGCCACCAAAAAGATGCAAAGGTTGCCAAGTCCCAAGCAAAAACTACGAAAACGTAAGCACGTACATACCGAAACTCCAAAGCAGAAGAGAGGTAGACCAAAGAAACGTGCTCGTACAGAAGAAGAAGAGGAAGAGGATGACAAGGAACACGACTATGAACCTGACGCCACTGGAGGTTCACTTACGCAAGACATGGAACCAAATGAAGACACTAAAGAAAAATAAAATGCTTTTCTTTATTTAATATTTTAATTTTCTTTGTAATATGTTCAAAAAGATTCTGCAAGTGGCAAACAGAATCTGTTTTTTAGACGATCTCTATATACATACATATTTGTTATAAAGGTAAATACAATAAAGCAACATAACTATAACTTATTATATAAGTAAACTTTATATGAAAACAAATAAATAATAACTTTTACAAACAAGATATATTTTGTTGGCAATTAAAAAAGCATATTAAATTTACTACTAAGTGTGTAACAGTTAAATATTACACTTATTTAACTATAGTAGCAAAAAAAAACTTTTTTATATATAATAAACTAATTAAGTAAAAGTACTTTTTATTAAAGAAGTTAAATGAAAAGACAGAATTTTAAAGGAATATAATACTTTAAACTAGTGATTATGCTAAAAGATCATATGTTAACATTATATAAAAATTTAAAAAATGAGATATGCTATTGAATAGAATTTATTTTGCTTAGAAAAACATAAGTTTTATGATTTTTAATAAATATATTATATTTTATAATTTTTATAAATCTTTAATTTTTATTTTGTCTTTTTCACCCTAAAGGTAATTATTCTTTTTTTTGCGTTTTTTAGTAATTTGTTTGGTTAGAAATTCAAATAATTCCTTATTATTATTGTCTTTTTTACATGTTTCAGAATTATATACAACTATTAATCTTATCTTTTTCTTATTCTTTTTTTTGTCATAAAATTTAAATATTGTATTTACTGCTTAGTTAACATAATGCTTTTCTATTCTAACAACAGATTTCATTAAACCCAAATGAATTAAACAAGATTCAATTTCGTCTTTTATGACCATGATGTTAGTTGTTTTGGTTAACTCAAAGTTGCAAATTATAACTTTAAGTAATTTTAACTTACTTCACAATAAGATTAACAATGTGCAAAAAGGTTTATTGCTGCTCTAATTGTTAAAATAGATAAGATTATTTGCTTAAAAATGCAAATTAATAAGGCTAAGAAATTTGTAAGCAAGTTTTCAACAAAAAAGTAATTTATTTCAAAGATTTGGAGGGGTTGAAAGCTATAAATGGCTTTCAAATAATAGAATTAATTTATATATTACTACTTCTATTAACAAGACAAATAAGAGGTACAACTTTAACATATATTTGGAAAATGTTAAATAAAAGATAAGTTGTAATTTACAACTTTACTAACTATGGGTATCTGAATTTTACATATCATTATTCCTTATGCAACTTATTCTAGTTTTTATACTAACATTACTTTTGTTACTCATATTCTTTTATGCGGTAATTTATGGCATTATATTAATTTGCAAGGTTATTAACTTTCATATCCGTTAGATGAGTCTGTTTTGTACCCATCATCAGAGGAATCTGTCAGTGTAACTATTGTTTTCTCACCTTCACTTTCTGAATCAGTTAACGTCACAATTGCATTTGTTCTTTTTCGTTTTGAAGTTGAATCATCAAAGTTAGACTTTCTTTTCTGTCCCACATACTTTGTTTGAGTACTAGAATATGCCTTTCTGACATTTTTTGATCGTGTTACCACAGCATCTCTACTAAAACTATTCTTTTCTTGTTTTTGCCGTTGTAACTCTTCCTTGTTATTTTTTGCAAGTTGTATCAAATCAGAGAGGGCAGACACTGGGGCTACTTTTCCTTCTGTCTAATCCTTTCCTTTGGATCGCTGGCCATGCCTTCTTTGTCCTGGTTTCAAGCCTCCTGTTTTATTTTTCTTTCCATTTACACTCTTTTCAATCTGTGTTGCTGTTCTGTTCTTCTTAACATGACTTAGATATGTTGTGTTCTTTACTGTCTCCATTACTGCAATAACACATTCACATATCTTAAAGGTGTGGAACCGCTACTTATATTAGTTATGATACTTATATTACTTACAGAACATGAACAAGTTAATATATCCCAAGATTTGTTAGTACTTTTTATAGTGCTAACCTTGTCTTTCACCCCACATTCTTCTCTTTTTCTTTTGTCAGTCTCTAATGAGCAAGTTGACATTTGGCATCGTTAGCATCAATAATATGAACAGCCTTTCTGTAAATAAGCTCTTTAGCCAGATTCTCAAGATGCTCACTCTCGCTCTTATCTATACTAGCCAAATGAAAAACAGAGAATGATAACTGGATGCTTTTCAACTGGAATGGATTTCCATGATATCTAATAAGCTCTTGAGCATGTCGAGAATAGTTCTGCAAGTCTAGTCCAAAGTTTCTACTCTCTTCTGTAACAGTTGTAGACAACGGCTTCTCTCGGCTAAAGTTTGTATATCCAGTATATGTATTAACACTTTGCTGGTCAAAATAATCTATCATTGCTCTAACAATTTCGTCAAATGATGAGTTTGCAGTTATCTGGAACTTAGATTTAAACTGTACATTCATAGATTCTATCAAATTAGTGAAAACTCTTCTTCTATCTACTTGTTCTTTTGCTTGTCGTTGAGATTTTGATATACACTCTAACAAGTCCTCTCGTTTATTTTTTTCGAACCAATTCTGTAGAATCTGTCCTTTTGCTTTTCCAATAACATCTTCATGTTTCCTAATTATTAAATAAAAATGAAGGCTTACCAGTATTCGTATATTGCAGGTAAGTTCTCTTTAATGTAGTGTTCTGTTTGATCTATCATTCCTCCACACCATCTGGCTCCAAACAATGGGGCTAATACAAGCTTTTTTTGGTCACTTGTAATACTTAACTTTGTTAATTTTCGTTTAACGTTATCTCTAAAATGATTCAAGCACAAAAGATGCTTAACAGTGTTGCTTGTCACAGTATCTCAAGCATTTATCAATCCTTGCTCTCCATCGTGAATTATAGTTTTGCCTGCAATTGACTCATTAAACTCATCCTTCAATGCTTTTTCCAAAACACGCAACCTTGTAACATGTGTGTATTCCTCTTGATTCTAATCTCATTAGTAATGTAAGTTATGATAGTAATGTTCATACATACCTCATGTAAGTACATAAATCCTACATGTAAGGGGCTTGTGAAATCTTGGTTTTCAACTACCACAGCTGTATATGGTTACAGCCAACCTTGAAAGTAGTTTCTTTTAATAGCAAGGATGTAGTTACCGCAGCTCCAAAAGCCAAATGAGGAAGGCCCAAAAGCAGCACCACCAACATTCCATCTCCTAGATGTACTGAAAAGCACAAACGTGAAAGGCCATTCAAAGCTGAAATGTTGCATAAAACACAAAAGCTAGAATAAACTTGATTGTATTTATTGAAAATCTTTATTAAAAATAGAGCTTCATATATAACAGTTTATAACTTAATTAGAGTTGACACTGCAATATCTTAGTTTTTTAATAAGTTTGCTAACTTTGACAATAACAAATATGATATAAGGTTTAAAATTTTAAAGTATGCTACAAAACAGCCAGATAGTACAACATGTAAATATTATGTTTGTATATATATAAATTTATTCTTAGCTGATTATTTAACTAGCTTTATGCCAAAAAAGCAGCTTATATCTATCACTTATAGAGCTGTTCATAATGTTCAAGTTAATATACTTAAATCTTTACATAATTTTGACATTGTCACTATAACTCAAATAAAACAACTTAATAAGCTGCAAGAGAAAATAAAAAGTTTTATACCAAAAAAGAATGCAAAAAGCTTTAAAAAACAATTAAACTTTATTAATAATATTAATTTAAGATTACCCATTGATTATATGCCAGACATACCAGCATCTATTACAAAAGTTAGTAAAAATAATGAAATGTTATCAGAAATTGAAAAAATTTAAATTTAAACTCCTAATAAAGAATTTGTCAAGCAAATTCAAGAGAAAGAGTTTAAGAAACTTGAATTAAAAAAAAAAGAGAAAAGCTTCAAAAAAGAAAAAGTTAAATAAAACTTTTAAAAAATTATTAAAAACAGTTTAAGAAAAATTGTACAAATTTAAAATACGGAAATATTTTTTAAAGTTATAATTTGTAACTTTAGAAATTGTAAAAATTAATTTTTTATTTATTTGTTTGTGAAGATAATACTGACAAAGTATTGTTTTGTTCTTTTCTACATCCTCTTTCACATCTTTTTCCACATCTTCTTCTATATACAGATAATTTTACAATTTTATTCTTCTTGTAAGTAGATGTTAGGTTTTTTTACTACTAAAGTTTGTATCTGCTATTTATTTCTTTTATATTATAGTACATATTTAAAAAATTCAATAATTAATTATAGTTAAACAAGCATATTTAAAAACTTTAAAAAAAGGAATAATTATAAGTGAATATAAAAAAGCAATAGCAAATATAAAAGAAATAGAATAAGCAATCTATAAAAGTGCTAATTAGCTTTTAGTTATATAATACTAATAGAAAAATCTTTAAAAAACGTTTGAAAACACTTATATTCTAGCATTATAATGCTGTGATGCTGTTTGATTATTTTAATATATTGGAGTTAAATATATGGCTATAGAAATACAAGACTTTTTAATTATAATGAAATATAAAATGTTAATAACAGATGCTACTTTTAAGGTTAGCTATAACCATATTACAGCTATAATAATTAAAAACCAAGATTTTACAAACCTTTTATATGTAAGATTTATATACTTATATAAGATATATATAAATATTACTATTATAACTTACACTACTAATAAGTTTAAAATTAAGATAAATATATATATGTTATAGGTTTACATATTTTGAAAAAAGCATTAAAAGATGAATTTAATAAGTTAATTGTAAGTAAAACTATAATTCATAATAGTAAGCAAAAATTAATAAATATTTGAGATACTGTGACAAATAACATTATTAAGCATCTTTTGTGTTTAAATTATTTTAAAAATAACATTAAATAAAAATTAATAAAGTTAAGTATTACAAATGACTAAAAAAGCTGGTATTAGCCCTATTATTTGAAGCCAGATGATGTAAGTTTTAAATAATTGCAAACTTATTATTTAACAAAATTATTAAATTAATAAGTTTTAATATAATATTATAATAAATTATTTGTATAGATATAATTTATAAAAATAACTCTATTAGTAAGCTAATTATTAATAAAACAAATTATTAGTTTCTTACATATTACTTTAGCTAAAGCTTAAATGTAAGGACAAAGTGGTAGATATAATTAAAATAAAAGGGTTTGTCTTTAATTGTTATTATGATTTTAAGGCTGAGGTATTAAAAAATATTAAAATAATTAATATTTACAACTACTTCTTTATAAAAGAAACAAACTTTTAACATGTTACAATTAATATTACTTTTATTGTTAAAAGGCAAGAAACTTATAAGAGTTGGGGGTTAATTAGTGTATTAATAAGAATTTCAACTATTTATTCTTAAACTTCTTTTTAAATGGCAAAAGGGTTTTTTAAAGATTGTCTAAACAACAGAATCTGTTTTTTACTCATTCTGTTTTTCATTTGCCTCTAGCTGTTTCTTTTACTTTTGAAGCTCTATTTTTAATAAAGATTTTCAATAAATACAATCAAGTTTATTCTAGCTTTTGTGTTTTATGCAACATTTCAGCTTTGAATGGCCTTTCACGTTTGTGCTTTTCAGTACATCTAGGAGATGGAATGTTGGTGGTGCTGCTTTTGGGCCTTCCTCATTTGGCTTTTGGAGCTGCGGTAACTACATCCTTGCTATTAAAAGAAACTACTTTCAGAGGTCTACTACGTTTCTTGGATATTTTGGCAGTAGTAACAACAATATTTGTTTGATTTGGTGTATTTGTGCTTGATTCACTTGATGTTTTAATAGCTACGTTCCTATAGTTGCCAACTTCATAATTAAAATCATCTTCCTCTTTGAACATAATAACTGATGGCCTCTCTTCTACATGTTTATCAAGGAATGTCAAATCATCCTCTTTTTTTTCCAAAAAAGTCTCAAACTTGGCATCACTATCACTGTCTTCATCAGAACTGTTGACAATCTAATTGCCGTTGTCATCATAGTTATTAAGGATACATGCCGCTTTTTCACTTGCTTTTTGATGATCTTTTATACACCGTGGCGAGGTCTGCTACCTTTGCACCCAGCACGTTTCTTTAACTCTCTTTGTTAAACCCAAATTATCTGGATAGCACTTAGCTTGAACGACTTGCTGTAGTTGCACAAGTATGTAGGAGCACCAACCTTCTAACATGCTAAGATTACGTAGACACAAAGCTTTTTTGCACGGTAAACAAAACAGCTACACCTTACAGTTGTTTATTCAGTGTTGTTTGTTCGCATTGTCTACCATACAGGCTTGTTCTTGTCTGTTACTGTATTGTATATGCAAACAGCATTTAGTTTATCTTCTCTTTCCAATATCTGTATGTCATCAGGTTTTATCATAATTTGCCTTGCAGCAACCTCATATACTTCTGCCTTTACTGATGTAATCGAGCACATTATATCAAGCTTTGATGCATATGCAAATAAAGTGAAAGATATTATATTAGTGCAATACAAGAAATTCTCAACGCGTAATTGAATGAACTTGGACGCATATATGGTTAGCTGTTTTCGAACTGATTCTGAAGTGCTATCCGCCAAACAATACTTTCCTTTGTCTTGTAATCCAAGTTTAGTGCACATGGCTTGCTTGATATAAAATTTGACAATCTTTTCAGTCAGAGTAAGGACATTTGAGTTTCAGTTTGTTTCACATTGTATGATCATTGCAGCATTCCAAAATTCAACAGGATTTGTAGTATAATGTTTTTGTAGATCATTTTTAGAGTTTCTACTGTATTCAAGTACACGAGCATACAATACAAGAAGCTTCTCATTTAAGATATACCTGCAAGCTTTGATGGCATTGTCTTCTGTGTATTTAATATCAGGAATAATTAATGCGTTAGTGCTATAAAATTAGTATTGAAAAGGAAACCACTTACACTAAATGCAAAATCTTATCTTTATTTTCTTTTACTTTGTCAGCAGGTAAGTCAAGCAAACCATACTTAATAATACTTCTATTAAAGATTGATAGAACCTTTTTGACCTAGTCTTTGGTTGGCTTATGCGGTAAATAATACCACAACTTGTCATAGATGTTCTTGAGAAAATGCAAGCTACAACGCTTTTGTGGCATATTTGAAAAGTAGGTACGCCAAGTGTTGATAATAGCTGCTTTGCCATCACTAATAAGCTTGTGGTTTGCTTATTCTTCTTTAGAAAGTTTTAAAGCAGACGTGAGATAATTCAACGCTTTTACATGCTCATGAGCCTTCTTAGTCTTTACAGAGCACACATAGCCTTGCCACATGTCAAATATAACATCAATGAACCATTCTTTTGCCTGTTTCATTAAAACCAGGCTATGGTCAGTAAAAAAAACAAATAATTGCATTAGATATTGCCTAATATAGCGAATTACATCAGGACAAACAGTCGCTAGCCTCATCTGGTGATTAAGCATGTTTGCAGGATTGTAGTATGCATGTTGCATGTTAGAAACCTGCTTTACATTTCTTGCAGGATTTTCATCAAAGTTGTCAGCAAGACGATTGTACTGCTCGTTTGGGTTGTTCAAAGAAGCGACTTTTATTCTTATTTGCTTGTAGCACTTATTACTATAACGCTCATAAGGAACCTTTGATGAACTTTTGGAGTTTTTGTGTGGTGAAACTAATGTAGCATCAGCTATGATAGAAACACCTTCCAGCTTGTAGTATACTATAATTCCACAGTATAAACTATTATTAAACCAAGATTGTAGATGGAATTCTTGCTTCTAAAACTTTGGATTTTTAATATTGTACCAGTAACTACACTTGATCGTAGCTCCTCCATATTATAATACTTTCATGCTATTATTCTTCCAGTATCCATAATAGTTGTCACATTGTAATGAATCTGAGTTTGGCAAAGTAGTAGTAAAAATATAAAATGAGTTAACGTGCTCTGCTATGTATATGGCAGCATCATTGTTAACAAAAAAGTGATTGAGTAGCTGCTTAGTAAGAAATCTAAATGTATTTCCAATAAACATAATGTCGCACGTGGAATATAGCTGAAAACACTTCAAATTTGAATCAATGTATGTGTAGAACCGTATTGATGTCTGCTTTGACATGCTTCGCAGTGATAAAAAGAGTGTAATAGAGTCGCAATTCATTTTAAGTTTGTGAATTAGTTTTAGTTGACTTAAATAAAATAATAGTTAGTCAACTTTGGCGGTTTCAATGTGAAACCTATTGTAAACTTTTTATAACAACTTTTTTCTCACAAGGTTGATTAAAAAACTGTTACTCCAAACAAAAACAAAGCATTACATGAGCAACAAAGACGTTAAAGCTGCTGTGTTCACAGCATTGCGCAAGCTGGTAATAGATCCTACCACACAAGAGAAGTTTAAGCAACAGTTTAATCATTCTGTTGCCAAGTACATTGGCGCGTTACTGTCAGACGAAGACAGTTAAGACATCATCAAATCAGCTGCCATCATTGATGACAATGATGACAACGTTGAAGAAGACAACATTCAAATTGTTGTCAAACATATCATTTGGCGTATTACCGTCAAAATTGAGTTGTTAGAAAATCTACAAAAGAAGAAGGCCTCTACTATAGCTAGTATGCTTGACAAGGTCAGGGAAAATGCTCAAATTCTTCAAAGAGTAGCGACAAAACTGTTAAAAATAAAGCTGCTGCTTTCAAAGATTTTGCTCCTGCTAAAGATTTTAGTGCTGTTCATAAAGCTGATAACTACGAAGACAGCTCCTCTTCCAATGATAAGCAGCCTCAAAGTCCAATAAAATTGCCAGTTAAAGGTTTTTATAAATCACCTGCCAAGCGTGCTAAAGTAAAAGATCAGAAACATTAGTCTTGTTCAAAGAAGTCGTCCGATGATGAAGTTGATGAAGATACTTGTAAATCGCAGTGTTTGTTGGAATAAGTTGCTTGTTTATGAAGCAAGAAAGGTTTTATTGCTAACATTGCACTTGTTGATATGCATTTGCTTATTAAAAGGTTGATTAGCAGGGTTTATTATGTGCAACCCACTGAATCCAAAGAGCTTAATGTAAACAACATGGTAGAAGCTCTTAGCAAGAAAGATATTTGCAGCACTAAGTTTATCAATCTTACTCGTCAACTCAGAGACAATAAGCTAGATGATGAAAAGCGAGACAACCTTATCCGTTTAGCCAATACAAAGATCTTTGTAACAAAAATGATTAAGCTTTGATGTATGGCTGTATTAGAAAAAGCGTATGTAAACAAGTTCAAGCACTTTAAAGAAGGATATCGTAGCCCAAAAGTGGCAAACGTAAAAGGTGCCGCCAAGATGACATGAAAACGATATATCAAACTCGTTTACAGAGTATCGTACTCCACTGTAAAGCGAGCTCAAAACGTTTTCATGATTTGTGCTCAGTTTTCTGCGCTGTGCTAATGTGAGATAACACCATCCAATTTGTATAATAGTTAAGCCAAAGTATTTCAAAATGCTTTATCTAACTGTAACTTGTACAAGCGACTTAAGAAGAAAGTACAAAAGACATTTAACGTAAGAATATTTTAACAAACACTAACAACTAATTAGAAGATGTCAGTGCAGATGTATTTGCTACAAAGTCTGAAATTAACACGTTACTTGCTACAAGATCTGATTTAGAACCTGAAATCGATAAAGAGGATGTTGAATCTCATCAAAAAGGAAAGCAGCCAACGTTGTATGATAAAAATAAAACACCTTTGTCAGAGTATTTAAATAGTGACGAATACATTCAAGTTAGAGCTTATAAAGTCTTTTATTTTGATTTTAATCGTTTGGAAGGTAATATGTTCGCTAATGGCAATTTGTTGAATGCTTTTATAGTATTGTCAGCAGATGGCATACCAAATGTAAGATTTCATTTCTTTATTTAACGATTAGTGATTTTACATTAGCAGTTACAATTTACTAGTGTATGCTAAGCAGTATTTGAAGTTATTCAAAAGTGAAAGAAGGCTTCTTTTCAACAGCTCGTACGACTACAAGCAGAATGCTGTTTACATCTTCCTCAACAATATAAGTGAGGCACATTGGAATTTGTATGTTTATCATGTTGTTGATGCCGCAACAGTGATTATATGGTCAGTTTTTGACTTATTGACCCACAAAGACACTGCTACGCTAGAAAGCTATGAAAAAGCGCTTATTGTTGAAGGTGCTCCTATTTTTAGCACTATCAAATATTACTTTGGTCTAATCTAACGTGGAAAAGCCAAAAAACTAAAGCAATTATTTAAATATGTACCAGGCATTACTGTAAATCAAGGCAATAACAAAACAAGTTGTGGATACTATGCTGCAGCTGCAGCAGTGCAAGTTATCTAAGATAAAGTTCCACCAAGTATCCATCTCCTAAAGAGGTATTCAAATGTGCCACATTACACTAAGAAGGATATGATTGCCTGCTTCAAACAGCACATGAACTTGGATGAAGGCATTGTAAGAGGCCTTAAACTATCGCAAAGGGTTCCACCACCATTTGATAAAGGAAAAGGTGCGTCGAACAAGATGCCGGTTGAAGAGCCAAAGACATCAGAGAAAGTCACTAAAAAGACGCAAAAGTCGCCAAGTTTCAAGCAAAAATTACACAAGTGCAAGCACATACATACTGAGACTTCAAAGCAGAAGAGAGGTAGATCAAAGAAACGTACTCATATTAAAAAAGAAGAGGAAGAGGATGACGACAAGAAATGTGACGATGAACCTGACGCCACTAGAGGTTCACTTACAAGGTTTTCCTATTTTGTGAAAGCCATTTCTACATAAAAAACGTAATTCTATATTTTTATTAAATATTTGTTATTTTTTTGTTATTAACAAGTTATTTATTAAGACCAGACATTATGTCCATTCTGACTCATTTTCTATCTTACGTGCTAAATCTTAGGCACACATCTCAATTCAATGCAAATGTGATACATACAAATCTTGCATATCATCAACTACCTGTCTCCACTTATCATCTTCTGGACTTATATCTTCTAACCTCCAAGCATTAAGCGGTAGCAACTTCAAGTATGTTAGTACTCAAGGGCTACAACTCCAACCGTTTGTTTGTCTTGGCATCTTTACTTGTACTACTTCTGAATAACTTATTGGCGCAAAGTAGTCATCATCTTCTCCTTCTTGTTGCATTGTTTTTGATAATGATTTCTCAAAAAAGTTTTGTATCCCTTGCATAACTGTACTTCCATTACCAAGAGCGTGCGTATAAACATTACATATATTGAGGCTATCAGCACATACAACATCAATAAAAAAGTAATTGTCTTTGTCTTGAGTAACATTACACTGTACTAAAACCCAATGCATTGGCATATTAGAATTTTCATGTAAAACAATATTAATAATAAAAAAATATTTTGCTAGACATGTAATATGTGTTGCATTTGATGGCAGGTCATATTTATGATATAAATACAATTTAAATCTAATTGTATTAACAATTATAATCTAAAAAAAGTAAGAATATTAAATAAGATTACCTCTGCATTAAATGTGTTTGGTAGTCGTTCTTATATATAAAAGTTAATGTTTTTGTCACTCTAAAAATCACTACAAACAATACAAACAGCATCTGCATTAGTACATACAATATAATCAGCTTCACTTGCACCAAGCCTCTTTGATACACTAGAAAATCTCTTGGGTAAGAGTTTGATATTGTTAGACTTTTGAACTACAATCTACATATGTCAATAACATGTTAATAATACGATATTTTATATTTCTGTCTTCTTCTATTCTTCTTTCTAACGCTGCATACATATCTGGATTATCTTTTAAATATTTAGCAAGTCTTTTGCCAGCGCAATCATAAAAGCAGCCTTGGTCTGCTAATGTTGATAAAAATGAAGGGAATCTATCAAAGAAATCTGCTGCTTCTTCATATCTACGAATTGTTCTTGCTGAAAGTCTTAATTGTTGCTGAGCGTAACTATCAAAAGGCTTTTTGTTAACATCTCTTGTTTTGATACAAAAACTTGACTTGATACTATTTGTATCAGCTTTCCATCTCTTCTTTATCTCACAGACAACTTTACCAATTGCATACATGATATGCAGTGACTTTCTGCCATATTTACTTTTCTTGTTTTCTCCAACACTACAAATCTTTTTTAGTTCATTAACCGGCATGGTAGATAGAATCGCCATGTTGTTTGAACTGTAAATAACATCAATCTTTTTTCAAACTACATTGCAAACTAAAAATTAATTTATATAAATAAATTACCTTTTTCCTTTTCAACCACTTTCTCTTTTAATGAGCTCATGAGGTTAAAAAGTAATGCCTTTTCAGGGTTTTGTTTTACAGTTTTTACTCGCTTTTGTTTTTGTGTTTTAGTTTTTTATTGTTGTTTTTCATCGCTTTTTGCGTTATATTTCTCTTTGTCTTTATCAGATATAATATCTGATAAAAACACCTTTGTATCAGCCTTGTCAACCAATGCACTAATTTTTTCTATATTTTGTTATAATATTTAAATAGTATAAACCTATTCACTCATCCATAGTATTTAATAACGTTTTTAAAATCTCTGTCTTTGTAGTTGGAGCGCCCACTTTAATTTTTTCAACGGTATGTTTGTTAAATGCTTTGGCACCACTGCATAACCATGTGATTGTTGGTAGTTTCTTTTTAATACAATCAGCAAAAAGCATAATTATAGTTGTTGCGTGATGAGGTTTGTCTATAGCTGCTGTTAGCAACGCTTGAATAGCAGTAGTAACAACGTCATCTTTGATGTCATCTGCCATTTCACATGTTACAAATAAAAATTAATTATTTATTTTTTAAAATAATTTTGTAAGAATAATACTAAAGCTGTTTCAATAACAGGAGCTTCTGGTTTTCTTTTTTCTTTTTTTTTTTAGATCTTCTTTCTTATTTACTTTTACTTTTAAAAATTCTTCTTCTGACAAATCTATTCTACAAGTGAGTTCTAATGCATTTGCTAATAAAGTTAAAATACTATACAACACTTACTATTTAACAAAAATATAGAATTACGTTTTTTATGTGGAAATGGCTTTTATAAAATAGAAAAACCCCACTTACGTAAGATGTGGAACCAAATGAAGACACTGAAGAATAAAAATTTGCTTTTCTTTATTTAATATTTTATTTTTCTGTATAATATGTTTAAAAGAATTCCGCAAGTGGCAAACGGAATCTGTTTTTTAGACGATCTCGTTTTTTATTGTAGATTTGATTAAAAAGCTGGTTTTGTTTAAAAGTTTGATTTTTGGCAAAAGTTATGCAGTATGTGCATCCATAAGAAAGCGAAAACCCAAAACACAAGTTTCAGTGAAATAAGTGGTTTCAACTAGTTTACTTGGATTGGTGCTGGTTTCAATAACTGTTGTTCATACCAAGGCAAGATGATGGTTCGAGGTGACTACAGAAAACAAGTTATTGATCCCACTGCCTGATTCACTGGGTAAGTTGTTTGTGGAAGAACATGTTCGTCTAATGGGGGTGTGTTTGCTGATGTAGGGTGATGGCTTTTTTCAGTTAAAGGCACATGAACTGATAATTAGTGGATAGGGTATGTGCAAAAAGGGGTGTGTTGATAATGATTTGCGAGAGATATACTAATTGGGATGAAGTTTGACCAAAGAGTACATCAGTATTTTAAATGGTTGGATTTAACGCTTGACTCGCTTAACCAACTCCTAAGAAATGAACGCAAGCAACACCACAAGCGCAGTAGGCACATCACTCTCACTCGATGCCAACGGCCTGCTCATCGCCGTATCATTCTTTGTGGCTGCTTTAGGAGCGTACACTTGCTTTCGTAAGTTTTTAGTAGCTACGTTTTCTAACGGCTAGAATTTATGCAAGAAATACGTTACGTTAAGAACAGACTCCTCAAGTTGTTCTGTATTCTGCTAGCTTCAATCTCGATCTCATTGTGCTCAATTTGGTCCATGCATTTCAGTAAGTCAACAAGGTCAACAACTAACGCAATTCTAGTCGGAACAGTATGCTTTTCTATGTACTATGTAAGCAACGGAGTCAAGACCTACGTGCCAGCGAATTACGACATTGGACTCACAGTCGCCAGCGCGATTGCCGCTTGGTTCATGTGCTTCCTAGCGCTACTGTTCTCGAGCATACAAATCTTCTTCCCTATCGTACGCAAGATTCCTGGAGTGAACATTTTAGGAAACATGAAATTCGGAGGTAACAGACGTCTTGCATCATCCAGTAGATCGTCAACAAGTTCCGCTTCCGAGTCTGGTGAGAAGAAGGGTGTGTTGAAAAAGTTCACACCAACCAAATACACACTCGTTAGTGCCATTGAGGGAGATAAGTTCAAACCACACATTGTCCAAGTACTCATCAGTGCTGTATTGGCAGCTTCTGGTGTAGCCGTCATGCATTACGTGGGTATGATGGCCACCAAAGTTATGGGTGCTCACATGGTCTTCAATGTTGGAGTTATCGTAGCTTCATGCATCATTGCTCTAATCGCTGGCGCTGCAGCCGTTTGGGTCGCGTTCAATATCCCAACTGGTCCATTGCAAGCGTTGTTTGCCGTTGTTGCTGGTGTTGCCGTATGCGCTATGCATTACACTGGTATGGCATCAGCTACTCATGTGATTCACAGTGATCATGCCACTCTAGAAGGTATTCAAATCTCTAGTTTGGATTTGTCACTAGTAGTCGTTATTGCTGCTTCAGCAACGTGTTTCTTGATGTTGGTTATCTCATCGATAATCAGTGGTAAACGCACAGATATGGCTGTTCTCAATCAAAAGTTGAGCAAAGAAAAGGAAAGAAATCGCATCTTGTTACTCAATTTGAGCAACAATTTGACAAACTTGAACGATTTGGTGAACAGAATCGCCATGGAAGAGTTCCAAACTCGACGTGTATTAGATGTCGTTAACGATGCTGTCGTAATCGTTGATTTTGATGGTCGCATCATCAAGACAAACAATGCATTCGCTCTACTTGCTTCACTCAAGGAGCGTGAACTTTGCAAACTCGATGAATGCTTTGAAGGTCTAGATTTAGAAAACATGATCAGAGAAAAGGAAAGCGTCACGAACTGCAAGTTCAAATCACCTTTCCATGGTAGTATCGCAGCTACTGTTCATGCCACTGTTGAGGACTCTCTAGAAGCCAAGTTTTGTGTTCTAGTTGTACACAAGCTTGCTATTGAACTCAAGAAAAAGTCACTTCGTGTTACTGAACTTTCTGATCTAGAACAATTGTTCAATAACAAGGACGAACTACAAAAGTTCTCCTCATTCTGTGCAAAAGAAGCCTGTGCTGAATCAGTACTATTCCTAGAGCGCGTAACTGCTTTTGAAAATGCACCACTAGTTCAACGTCTCAAACTTCAAGAAGAGATCGTAGCATTGTTCCTCACCAAGGGAGCAACGCACGAGCTAAACCT
>JAESGV010000429.1_pt1 | contig 18800 bp, 16 predicted proteins | sample 9269781 | NCBI WGS metagenome assembly JAESGV01 (sample SAMN15741586, study PRJNA653496) | algae metagenome | isolation source: Tildeniella torsiva UHER 1998/13D and co-occurring heterotrophs from... | place: Slovakia: Slovak Paradise National Park, Hrabusice, Kosice Region | collected 2000-01-01
ATCGGTTCGATTTTGGACCGATTTTAGTGCACACTACGTTCCATTTCAATAGAAGTGGAAACTTTAACCCTTTTTTCATGTTGTTAGAAGGTATTGGTTTCACTGTTGCCAATGTTGATGATGCACCGTTGTACTTGCGACCATTTGTTCTTGATCAATCTATCTTGACTACTGATACACTTTTGGAACGTATTTCTATTCATTATGTAAACTGTGCACTTCGGCAAACGTACAAAGTTGTCGGCTCTTTAGAAGCCATTGGTAATCCATACGGATTAGTTATGGACGTTATACAAGGCACACAAGAGTTAGGATCTGCGTTTGTGGAAGGTCTAGTGGAAGGGCCGTTACTCTACAAAGATATTCTTAAGAATGGACATAGATCCATGCAATCGCACATCATTCATGGTATGTTGCGAACATTTTCTCGTCTTGCTGGAACCGTTGCTCGTGGTGTATCCTATGCATCCTTTGATGCCGATTACGTAAAGCGAAACGAACGAGTGGATGCTCGGCAACCATCCAACATGAAAGAAGGAATCTTCCAAGGTGGTAGAGCACTTGTTTCAGGAATTTATGAAGGTGCTACAGATGTACTTGTACATACGTTCAAAGAAAGAGGTGGTGTACGCAAAGCAATTGGATTTGCAAAAGGTTTACTGAGTATTCCTACAAAACCGATTACTGGTGCTATGGAATTTATTGCGAAGGTTGCTGCAGGTTTCTCAAACTCGAGGTACTTGCAACACAGAAGAATGAGGCAAGAGATCCATGTATAAATTCATTTTGTTAGATAAGCAGTTTTATAAAAATAATTATTTATTGATGCTACTTTGTTATTAAATAAACTCTATTTAATTTTATTTACAAAATAAACACTAGCGTTAAGCAATAGATACGACTCCTTGATGATTAGGTTCTTGCTCACCTGGCTTCTCATGAGCGTATATCTTATCTCGTTTCGGCATGGTGAGTGGAATTGTTACCATGGAGAACAATACCATCCAAGGTACTACAACTGTTCCGAATACTGTTTCTTCAGCCTTGGATGTATTGAACTTTCCCATCAATTGTAATTTTTGTTTTGTTGTAGTGGCTGGAAATACATACCTTGCACCCAATAATCTTTCTCTGAAATCCAGGTGCTGTTCAATGTCGTCGTAGATTTTGCTTACTTCATCTGGTGTATAAACTTCGGTTATCATGTTCATGACTTGAGTTTCTTCCGTGTTCAAATGCACCAACATTATATCTTGGTACTCTTTTACTTCTTGTTGTAGTTTGGACAATGTCTCTACGTTTGGATTCTTTTTTAGCTCTTGCGAAAGATTGAGCATTCTTTCTTCCATGTCGTAAAATTCTTCGTGCTGGGTGGCGAGGCGTTTAACGACTGGTCCTGCTGATGATTCCATGAGTTTAGGTAAATTGAATACATGCTCATCTTCATTCTTCGCATGACCACGTAAGAATTCAATCATCAAACGAAAATCTCTTGCCAATGATTTTACCTGACTTTTCTTCTTTACATCACACCTGAAGCTTTGAGTTACGCAGGTAGCAACAGCCAAACGAACACCCTTATGAACTATAGCGAAGCCATTCGGATTAGCAGCTTTCTCTTGTGTCATTGTTTACGTGAACTATTCTCCACGAGAATTTATTATTACACCTCACGGTTAAGCCCACGATCGGAAAGCTGATACGCTAAATCAAATATTATCTCACCTCAACTTGATTTACTGTTGTTATCCATTACAAATAGTAAAAAGAAAGCAAGTAGCTAACAGGTATATTCTTGACAAATGGAACAATCAAGTTTGACGTGTTTGCTCCAAAAGTTACGACATAGCCTGGATTTTTCCAATTTATTGTGTGACAATTTGCACATCAGAGTGTTCACCATCATATCTTCGTTTCCATAATTGTTCCACAATAAAGTGTTGACCTTTAAAAATACTCATCTGTATGAGACAGTGATCAAATCCTGCACTAATCATGGACACACCGTAATCGGAAAATTTCACCAATCTATTATGCATTTTCAGTATACTATCAGTATAATCAATCTTGACAAGTGGTTTCACTTCATTTCTTTTAAATGTTTTCTTTTGGTTTTTCGATAACAAATGGTGAAGTATTTCTCCACAAATCCACAATTCATTATCATCTAAAGAGTAAGTACACAAGAACAAACGTACTAACTACAAAATAGCATGACCGAGAACCAACAGCAATAGACGTGATGTGATCCAGCGGAATTTCAGTGATTACAAAAGCGTTCACTGATTTCTTACTAATTTTGTTAGCAGTAAAGATAGGTAATGCCGACCGACCACCGGCACAGTAACAATGACCATTTGTTGTTAAATACACAGTATGCACCCATCCACATGCCATATCTTTGACCCGTAAATCACGGTCATGAAAAAACATTATTTCAACGGGAACATTTCTAGTTTTATCGTCACCTGTACCTAACTGTCCTGTTTCGTTCTCACCTACAACCCAAATTCGTTGCATTTTTGTGTTTTCGATGAAAACACCGTGGTCCCAGCCGTAATCCATGCGCAAAAGGGGTTTGTCGAATTCACGACCTCCGAACTGTAATCGTACCGGATTTCGTGTGACACCAGCGAAATAACCACCTAGATACCATATACTGTAGCTATCTTGTTGCATGAAGACGCAATGGGTACCTGCGCAAATATCAATAAATTTTTTGTTTGTGAATTTGGCTTCTGTGATGCGGAAAACAGGCGCCACAGCTCCAAAATCGAATGTTAAACGATTCATACCGTTCTATTGTGTTATTTGTGTGAAATGATCTTACATCACCGCAACAGTACACTGAACCATCGTCGGCTAAGAAAATGTTCATCCATCCCTTTGTAGCGATTTTTATAATCTTTTTGTCTGCGATTTCTACTTTTATGAGGTCGAAGGATTCTGGTGTTGTTGTTTCGCGTCCTAATTGTCCCTTTGCGTTTGTTCCACAGCTGTACACTGATCCATCTTCTGTTAAAAATAACGTGTGTATCGATCCACAACATATTTGTTTGAATTTGTTGAACTTTCCAGTATATGAGTTTAGTATTCTTGGTCCATGGTGTTTTGACCGCGTGGGACCAAGTGCGCCCTTAATTTTTGTTAGTTGTTTGGAGTGTTGCTAATACCGACTTGTTTGAACCTAAACCCACGAATATGTTGTTCATTCTTGGTTGAGGTTTGTTTGGTCAATTTACAAAGAAAAACTAGCCGTTGACAAAAATACGCCCTTATGTATTCATAGCTGCGAGTACGTCATGTCACGCACAACAAGCAGAAGAACAAATAACCAGACACATTTTCAGGATATTCGATTTATTTAAAAGTAACATTGTCCATCACATGCGTCACACTTGTTGCGGAAATGTACGTCAGTGAGATCACATGGACCAAACGCACCGAACGCACCTTTGCCTCCACATTTTTGACACATAATTTGCCTAGTTGTGGTTTTTTGACCGTGACATACAGGGCATTGCGTTTTGAAGTGAAAGTCGTCAAGTGGACATGGACGACCAAACGCAGAGAATCCTCCTAATCCTCCACATTTTGGACAAAGACCAGCACCGTGCGTTCCGACATACGTTGTCTGCATGTTAATGTTTTGCTGCACAGGTGAAGTATATCCTTGTTGTGCAGTATAAACATGTTGTGGAGGTGGCGATTGATGAGGAGAATAGTTTTGTGGAGGTTGTTGCTGCACGGGAGAAGTGTACCCTCCTTGTTGCGTGGTGTACGCATGTTGTGGAGGTGGCGAGAATGACTGTTGAGGAGTCGAGTATGGTTGCTGTTGCGTATACATTTGTTGTGGAGGTGGCGAGTAACTAGGTTGGGTGTACATTTGCTGCGGTAAATTAACGTTCATTCCAAACCCTTGTGGTTGTGAAATATTCATATTCACTTGTGGCGATCTTTGGTATTGGTTGATGTCACCTTGTAGACCAGCAATAGTCACATGAATGTGATCTGGTTGGTCTCGGAAACCACCTACCTGCAAGTTTGGTTCCAAACTAATGTACTTTCCTAGATGGGTACGTAACGCGCACAAAGCACCCCAGTTTGGGATAATGTTTGTGGATTGGAAGTTTGCGCCATCAATGATTGTGAAAGTTTCTAGATCGGAGAATTGGTCACGATTACACACTACACTGGAGTTGTAATCGGCACATAAAAACTTTCCGTGTGGTCCTCTCAAACCTATTCGATCGCCGTAATGAACATCACGGCCGAATGGTTTATCTTTGCTTTCTACGATAAACGTCTCGTACTGACCAGGGTGATCTTTGTGAGCCGATAATCGATCGTATTGTTCGGAGCTGAGATACTTGTTTGTGTTTAATGATTTCAAATGAACTTTGTCTCCAACACGTAACGGCGTTGTTGACATGTTATGTGAGACACCCATGCCAAAATTCATTCCTCCTATATCCACACCACCGAAGCCAAAGTTTACGTTCATTGTTGTAGATAGCTACGTATCAAAATCAAATAGAGACGGGTTGACAACCCAATTTAGCTACAGTAATACTTGTCATAAGTTTAACATGACAAAGAGAGTTCAATAACGAACTATGACTTCACAGAGATTTACTAATCGTACATTGTTCTTTGTTACATCGTTAATCTTTTGATAAAGCTTCTGTCATCTTGCAACATGCGATTGGCTAGTGCTAAGCTGATAAGCACCAGAAACACTGCTACGGTGACCAAGTAACATGATCTTGATTTGGATGGTGGCGCATATGATTTCGGAGTGAATGAAACGGGTACAATCTTGTCAATTCTTTCGGTTAATTGTTCAATGGACACTTCTTTTGTTTCAGTTGGAAAAGTCGTGGCTGCACGTAATGTATCGGCATGTGAAGCCGATTTAGTTGATTCAGCTTTGGTAGGAGCTGGGTGATTATCGAGATTATCGAGATCTAACTTCTCGATAGGAAGCTAAGTGTTATGGTACAATAAAAACTGTATCATACTGATAATTCACACTTTATTATTTCTGATAGCATTTTTTCTTCGGCGATTTGCTTTTTGATTTCACTGAGACGTTGTGGCTTAATTGGCATTAAACGGTTTTCGATGATGAGGCTTTATTGTTTGGTTTGAAAGTGTTTCGAAGAGTTGACATGCCGAATTGGGACAACTATATTGATCGGCTCAAGATAGCTATTTTAGAGGTGACACCTGTACAACAAAAACTAGACTCAAATGTTCGTTAATATCTTTCTTTGATCGTGGTTGAAGAGATCCTATGCAACCACCACAGCTGGTTTAACCTTTGTAGTTACTCCGAGCTATGAGCAAGGAAGATATTTCAAGTTCTTTTTAACCACAGCGAGTAAACTATACCAACCTAACGATACAGTACTAGCTGGCAACGAAGCTTTTTACAAATTATACTGTACCTTTTATAGTACTGACTGTAAAACAGAGTACGTTTTTCATGAAGAGAATTAGTTTCAAATCACCGCGAAATTATAAGAATGAAGACCATCATCGTTGGCTGCTTGGTGCTTCTCGTAGCGCTAGTGATAGCGAAGGTTGCACCAAAGCCTGCTGTCAAAGCTAAGCCTGGATCACCTAGAGCACCAAGAGCTGCTCCAGTAAATGGACCTAGTGTACAGCTCCAAGTAAACAATAAGAAAGTTGTCGTACCTCAACAATGTTTGGAGAATGCAGTCAAACTTTGTGCCTCTCATGATACTAAGAACGAGGAAACATTTGGAAGATTTGCGTACGCTACGGCCCAAATCAATCAAGTTAAAGCAGCAGCTAAGCAGTGGCAACCTAGACATAACAAGTTCAGTACAACATCGTTAGAAAAGATGAAATACATGAACGGAGTAAAACCAGTGCCACCAAGTGAGCAACCTAAAGTTCACAAAGCAAGCACTCGTCGTAAACTACACCAGGCACTACCAGACGAATTCGACAGTCGTAAGAAGTGGCCAGATTGTATCTCGCCAATTTTGGATCAAGGTCATTGCGGAAGGTACGTTTGTAATATAACTGTTTCTCATCAACTAAAGCTGCTGGGCATTTGCCGGAGCAACTGTTCTAAATGATCGTATTTGTATCCAAGGAGGAGGCAAAGGTGTTAAAGTCTCAATTCAAGACCAAATCAGTTGCAACAAACTAGGAATCAGCTCCGGTTGCGATGGAGGAAGTCCAATTTATTTCTTCAAATACGCAAATCTTACTGGTGTGGTAGGAGACAGTTGTAATAATTACAAGAGCGCTGGCAACAACGGACAACCTGACTTAGCTTGCCCAGCAAATTGCGACGATGGAAAGACACCAGTTTCAGCAACGACAAGATATCATTCAACTATGGCAGAGTATTTCAAATCTGTTAACGATATTAAGACCGAGATCATGACTAATGGTCCAGTAACAATGACTATTAACGTTTACTCCGATTTGATGTTCTATTCTAAGGGAGTTTACTCCCACGCTGTAACCAAGGAGTTAGGTCTTCATGGCGTTCGTTGCGTAGGATGGGGCAAAGATAAGACGAGCGGAAAGAACTACTGGATCGTTGCTAATAGGTAAGAGGTTTTGCTGATAAATTAACTTCTATAGCTGGGGTACTTCATGGGGACAAGATGGTTACGTATGGTAAGCAGTTACGGCAGCATCTAACTTTATTCTAGGCTAGCAGAAGGCGATTCGTTGGCAGAGTCGCAAATTGTTGCAGCGAAATTCACTAAAACTGGAACAGGTCCAGCGGCTACTCCAGGACCACCAGCCCCATGGACTACTATCGGTCCTAAACCACCAGGTGCGCCAGTTGCTGGTCCCGCTGTTCCAGCGGCTCCAGTAGCAACCAACAAAGTAGTCTCTCCATGGACTACTCTACCACTTAAGGCTGCCACATTAAAACCACAAGCTCCATGGTCAACAGCTAAGCCAAACGCTATTCAAAAGGTCAAGCTCGTAAGCCCTAAGAAGAAATAAATCTAGCTAAATTCCCAAAATGGAACTGTTGTAATTTGTGACGTTTAACATCTAAATGGAAGACGCTGTGCGGCTTCTACATGATGAAGAGTCTTCGGTCAAGTCATCGTTGCTGCTACGTTATTACAGATTTCGAGCAATATTCTTGTTAAATGCAGCTAAACAGAGGTATAAATGGAGGACAAACATCACACAAGTTGTACTGCCATTGTTAGTACTGTTAGTGCCCTTATTTGTATACTGGACAGACCCGCGTACGTTTCCAGTGCGAGACTAATAATTAGAAATTCCAAGAAATAGGTCGTATTTTTACTTTTCAGTGGCAAGTGAACAAAAACTACCTGACGACTACCGTATTATTGGACAGCACGTTTCAGATTATTTTATATTCAGACGAGGAAGTTGTTGTACTCGAAAAAGCAACAGTTCAGTTATTGTCCCTTGTGTCGGCGACATACAAACTCTTGGAGTAGTCGCCGCACCAGGAAACATCTCACAATCAATCATCGATCATATTTACTACTACAACACGATCACCGACTGCTCAAAATCACCTGTACCTCGTAATTACCTAAATGCCGACGCTCTAGATGATATTTTATTCGATAGGCAACAACTGTTCAAAACGTGTCGCGAAACAAATCCATATTACACATGTATGGCACAATGTATGAACAAATATGATCCACAAGTATGTTTGAGCCTCGTAGCAGGTGTAGTTTTCCATAAACTCACCGATACGAGATACTCGTTCGACATACAGTACCAACCATCTCGGTTTTACATTTATCGTGATACTTTTTACATGCGATACGCTGCCATCATAAGTCACGCGATTTGGCGTATGACCGGTAATTACAATGGCGTCAACGCATTTACATTCGTGAGAGCTATGCAATTCCCAACACTCAAGTCCAAAGAGAATGAACAATCTACCATGGATACATCTCTAGCGGTGGCATTAGCATCGTTCTTGTTTTTGCCACTCGCACTACAGTTTTTGTTCCCTATGTACTTGTCTGATCGTGTTCAAGAGGACAAGTCAACCACGCGTGAATATTTGAAAATGTTTGGTGTTACTACACTTAGTAGCGATGCAGTGCAGTACTTGTTTGATTATTTGTTGTATCTCGCAGTAGTTTTCTTCACTATAGTCGTAGGACTTTCTTCTGGATATGCATTTTTCAAATTAGGAAATCCATCTCATTACATTGTTTTGTTTTCGATTTGGGGACATACACAAATCGCTCTAGCGAATGTATTGCGGCATATTGTTCGTACCAACGCGAATACTGCAGCTGTACTAGGTTATGTGTACATATTAGCGAGTATGGTCGTCGCAGGAGTATGTAATGTATTTTTGTTTAATACTGGCATGCCTCCTTGGTGGTATTTACTGAATCCACCATTTGTTTTGTATAGATGCTTCGCTATTATCATGTTTGTATATTTTGGTACAGATGAGATGATTGGAACTTCGTTAACGTATGACAAACAATTATTTAGTTTGTACTCCATACTTCTCGCGCAAACTATGTTGATGTTAATGATAGGAATAGCAATACGCGAGTTTTCCGAGAAAAAGGTTAACTGGACAAAGATGCTTGCGTTCTTATATCCCAGTATTCATCTTCCAGAACGTGTCGATTCTTCTAACGAAGATGAAGATGTAGCACATGAAAGAGAACGTATACAATCTCGCACAAGAGATGGGTTCTTAACAATCAAAGGTGTATCCAAATCGTTTAACAAACGAAAAATTGTAAATGATCTCTATTTGGCCTTGGACAACAACGAATGTTTCGGCCTACTAGGTACCAACGGTGCTGGAAAGACATCGTTAATACACATGATTAGTTCCTTCTTCGCACCAGATAGTGGAACAATCACTGTAGATAATTTGTCACTTTCTAGTGCTCACAAACATCACTGGATCTCTATATGTCCACAATTTGATCAATTGTTCGATAATGTCACAACGCAAGATCACCTGTTGTTTCTCACTCGTTTAAAAGGATTACCGAACGAAAACCAACACGTACAAGATCTATTAAAAGAAATGGGACTCGAAGAGTCTCGTAGACGATTTGCACAAGATCTTAGTGGTGGTATGAAGCGAAGATTATCTATCGCTATGGCACTTACTGGTTCACCAAGGGTTGTGTTACTCGATGAACCTACAACAGGTCTAGATCCTGCTTCTAGACGTGATGTTTGGTCAGTGATCAACAACGCTGTTAAAAAGGACGGCAGGTGCGTATTACTGACTACTCACGCAATGGAAGAAGCAGAAGCATTATGTAATCGTATAGGTATCATGAAAAAAGGTAAGTTACGGTGTTTAGGCTCTATCCACTCGTTGAAAGATCGATTCACGAGTCAGTACAAAATTTCTGTATCCATACAAAAAATTTCTTGTGAGCTTGAGTTGGTAGAACCTGATGTTATTTCTTTTGTGCTAGAGAATTTACCTAGTGCTACAATAGAGTACCAAACACAGTCATACTATGTGTTTCGAGTCAAGAAAGTTAATGTAAAATTGTCGAAACTGTTTACAGTGATGGACTCGCAACAGGAACGAAAAAAGTTTTCGTTGAGTAAGCAAGATGGATATTCATTGTGTTGGAGTGTGTCATGCTCCTCATTGGAGGAATTGTTTCTCAAGATTGTGAAACCAAATTTAATTTTGGAGACGTGAGACGAGTGTGTTATGTTGATTATTGGAGTTGCGAACTAGTTGATGAAAACATCAAAGAAAGATAGTCTTCGTTGTGGCCATCGTGTTCTGACACGATTAAATCCTCAAAGCAGTTTATAAATTTTGTTTGATGTCAATCTTTGCCCATGCAACCCAAGAAGGAGATGATCGAGTTGCAACTCTAAGGTATCGTACGTTTGTATTCAAGTGTGCTCTTAACACTTGATGCGCTTCAGTGTGACCAATAAGCTCATTTAAGACTTGCCTTGGATTTGGATCATCACCACCGGTAATGATATGATGTGTTCGCCCATTTGGTAATTGATCGACAAGTAACGCGATACTTGCGATTGGAATAGATTCTCCAAAATCGTATTCTATCCATTGAGGAGCGTGACCTCCAGAGTTCCACCCTTTGCCATTTTTATTGTCTAACAAATTTTGTGGAACGTTGTCCTCCCAATGATGTGATGCGTATACTTTAGGATACGATACATGCACGGCATTGGCCAAGTATTTTTGTCTTGCGATGCCATTGGACTTTATTTGAATAAGTTCTTTCAAAGCAGATAAATTGTAGTACTCTGCTTCGAGTTCTAGTTCGCGTAATGTGAGAGGGTTCTCCCATGGAAACACGCACTTTTCTACATTACCACTAGCACGAAGATAATTTAAAATGTAGATAAAGTGCCGTCCATCTCTGTCAATGAACACTCGGTTAAGTTCGTCCCGTTGTATGGCAAAATTTCCAGAAAATAAAACGTGGAATAAACTTTCGCAATTGCTTTCAGCATGTATATGAAAGGTGAAATGCAAAGATTTACAAAACTGTAAATATAGCAATGGCATTTACAGACCTGACTATACTGTGTCAGCATGACACTTGTTCACCTATAAGCTTACTTTCGCTTTGCATACAAAAATTCAGACAACGTTCGCACCGCTTAGAATTTGAGTTTCAATCAGTTACGCAACAACCAATTATAATGTTCGCTAAATTACACGTTCAAAGTCAGTACGCTAACACCACATGCGTGTACGAATATGGCCAAGTAATTTCTAGAGAGCCTCTGCATACACATGAAATAGGTTGTTTTGAAATGTACTTGTACTATGCGGAAAGTATTGGTGTGTCAGATAGTAATGGTGAAAACACTTGTATATTTTCGAAAAAAGCTGATACTCTAACTGGAGTATTTGGAGTTGTAATCAACAAAATCACAGACCAAATACTTTTCTATTCAAATGGAAAGTTTCTTAAAGTTGGAAATAGACGACCTTCGAAATTTCCTCAGTTACACGCATACGTAAAGCTCGCCAAGCGAAACAGTAGTGCTCAAATCATTGAAAAGTATTCGTATAGTGGAATAAATTTTAATTAATCTAACAAAGCTTTCTCTAGGAGACGTATCTCACCTTTGTCTGCATCTATCTCTGCTAGACCACCTATTGGTATCGTAAATTGTTGCCCATCGTGACCAATAACTGTTCCCGAAAAGGCAGGACAATTTGTAACATACGTTCGTAGAACCTTCGTGATTGCTGGTGTATCACAGTTCACACAAGTGCCAAACACAAATCCTGCAATTTGATCAAGTATACCATACAAACGCAATTTGGTCATAAACATGTCCACATGTTGTGGACTTTCAGAAATTTCTTCAAAAAATAGGATGACATCTTTCCAATCTACAGAGTATGGTGTTTTTGGTGGGAAAAAGTCAGTACCGATCATGGACACAAATACCGATAAATTTCCACCCAACAATCTTCCTCTTGCTGTTCCAGATTTAATAATAGTTGGACCATTCGGCGGTGGAATGGTGAACGTGGTAAGTTCGTTATTGTATAACACTTTTTGCATGTATAAAGCGTTTTGGTTCGTTACTAGTGATACACTTGTGTTATATTGAGCAACGAAAGAATTCACACCCATTGGACCGTGGAATACGATCAATCCTGTTTGGAAAAAAATTGAATTCAAACATGCAGTGACGTCACTGTATCCCATAATGACTTTTGGATTTTTAACGATTTGATCGTACTTGATTCTATCAATGATGCGTAAACAGCCCCAGCCTCCGCGATTGGACATCATGAATTGTACGCTACTGTCTTGTACAAGTGCATTGATATCTCCGACACGATCTTCGTCTGTGCCGGCGAGTGTGTCCATCTTGTCGAACGCGTGAGGAGCAAATTTCACTTTGGTGTTGTAGAATTGTTGTGTTAATTCGGAACGTACGCGTTCTTGATACTCGGTAAAGTTTCCACTCAGTGTACCAGCTGGCGAGAATAATGCAACAGTAACTGAACCATCTGTTTTGAGTTTTTTCGCATATTTGAGTTGTGAAAATAAATTAGGTTTTTGTGTGGACTTCATGCTCACTGTGAAACCGATTATTACTCCAATTAATGCGATAAACAGTAGTAAAATAATTAACGAAAGTAGCGCGAATCCGATTGTGACCCTATTTGTTCGTGGTGGTGGACGATATGATGCTGTGTCGCCCATAAATCCCTCTTGTAGAGGCTCCATGTTCTTGTACATGGTAACAAGGCAATTTGTTATGTTGTTTGAACAGCACAAAAATCAGCTGTCACCAAGCTACGTATCTTTTGGTAAACATCAGCCAATAAACACTGTAGTTACTGGTTTGTTGAAGAGGTAGACGAATTTACCTCACATTGTGTCATAATGGAGAAACAAATAAAAATTAAATCTACAGTTTAATAGGATACTCCATACAAAACATTAGGCATCTAGTAGTGGTCTTTGTCGTATTGGTGGGTCAGATTTTGTTCTCTTCTTTGGTTCCTCTTTCTTCTTTCCCAATAATAAATCGAATACCAACTCTCGCTGTGAATCCGAAAGATGTTCATCCAACTCAGCTACCTGAGTGTGCTGAGGTACTTGCTCCTGCACTTTACTCTGCGGTAGTATCATCATGCTTTGCGAAAGATTGTAGCTATTGAATAAAAGAGTAGACGCTTACCATACTAGCAAGAACCGTAGTAGCTACTATCTCAACCCGTTTTTGGTAGCAGCTAGTGATGAATCACTCTGTTTCAAGAGCGCTAGTCTATTGGCACAAATAACCGATTTAATGGTTACGTTCATATAATACATTAGTTTTCCTTCAACAATGGTTCATTGGTGCCTTCCTCAGCATCTACTGCAGATGTTTCTTCTGTTTTCTTTTTCCAAAACTTTAAATTTGCACCACTCACTTTATCTGAAATTTGTTTCATGCCAAAACCACTTACAGCTCCAATGCCAAACCCTGCGACAGTTCCCACTCCAATCGTCGTTGCAAGTCCAAATGCCGTTTTCGCAGCGACAACTGCACCGATGGGACCTCCAATGGCACATCCGACGACACCTCCAAGTGCAGTAACTGCAATCAAAGTTCCTGATGTTTTCCATTTCATCGCCGTTTGTAAATCTTTTGTTCCTATTTCTGTATCAACAGCCGCGTTTTCTACATTACCCAACGCCATTTTTAATTGTTCTTCTTGCTCTAATGCGGTGTCGTGTGTAGTGGTGAACATTTCTCGTAACTCTTCGACACCTTGTTCGATATGTTTGAGTTCATCCTCTTCTTCATATTCTAGTATTTTATCAAACTTGATGCCTTCTTCTTCTAATAATAATTGTAGTGACATTTCTTTTGTGAGTTTTTGTTTTTGTACAGGTTGTTCTATTGTTGGTTCTTCTGGTACATCGTCGTCATCAAGTACGCGTTTGCGTGTGTATTCTTTTTCTTTTTGTTTGATTATTTTATTCGACTTTTCTAACTCGATACGTAGTTTATCATGATCGGAATTTAATTTTTCCAAGTTCATTTTGCGTATTGAATCTTTCCGTGTTTCAGTTTCTGGCATACGACGCCATTCTTCTAATAAAATAGTTAGTTCTGCCAATTTGGATTTTAGTAGCGTGGAGTACTCATTGGCCTTATTGTGTTGTTTTAAGAGTACAGTGACGTCAACAGATGTATCCTTTTGTGATTTTTGCAGGTTGAATACTGCTGTGTTAAGTTTCTGTAAGTAGTGTACAATGGTTTGGAAGTGTTCGTCTATCTTCTCATTGTTGGGCGAAGAATTCGTTTGCTCGTTAGTGGGACTGCTTGTTCGCATTTTGGATGGTTCTATTTTTGTGAACCTTGTAAGCCTTTGTAACTTTACCAACAATGTACTTGTGGGTTATTGCTCCTCTAATCGGTCTCATTGCGTTTATTGTGTACGAATTTAAACACGAGTCTGCAAACGTAATTGTACAGAGAGCAAAAGGTACAGATGAACCTTTACGAGTTTGCATTATCGGAGGAAGTGGAGCAGGCAAATCTACACTTGCAAATCAGTTAGCAGCTGCTCTACAGTTGGAACACATCGAATTAGATGCGATACATTGGCAACCAGGTTGGATACGACCAACAAACGAAGAATTTCATAAAAATATTGAAGAAGCGATTAGCAAATCAGAAGAACGAATTAAAAATAATGAATTTAATGGGTGGGTAGCTGACGGCAACCACAGACAAGCGAAAGAAATATTTTGGACAAAATGTACAACAGTTGTTTGGTTAGATTACAGTTGGACCGTTATCACGCTTCGGTTAGCGGTGCGAACAGTGTTAAATCTGATCTTCAGGCGACCCATGTGCAACGGAAACTACGAATCATTTAGAAACGTAATATTAAACCCTGATGCGCCACTATACTGGGTAAAAGCAGTTCAAGAACACAACAGAAGGGAATTCCCACGAGCATTCGAGAAATTGGAAAACATGACAGTATTTAGATTGAAAACTCCACAAGATTGCGAGACATGGTTTAAGACATTTACCAAACGATAGCACATGTAAGATAAAGATTCTGTCTAAAATCTGGAGCTCTCTTACTATAGGTGGCGTTTCACTAAGCCTGAGGTCAGAGGTATTGGATCATGTAATCAATTCAAGTGTAGATCATACATCTCGCTTCAATAGTCAGTAAATTGGAACCTCATTAAATTGAAATGAAGTCAGATTAGTATCCTGTCCACGGGAACCAGCTCTTTTACTTGCTATCACTTCGCAAAAGTCGTTTTGAATTGTACCAGTTTTCGCTTGTTTTCAAAAGTCTTTTTGCATTCGCTCCCTTAAATAGCGATGTGACAAATAATCGGAAACTACGAGTGGCCTATTTTTTCACTGCAAACAAAGACAAAGTGAACATGACTACGTTGTACCCCTCTCATTACTCTCCAATGCCTATGGCATTTGCTGCAAGCGAATATCATGCATCGCTTCTCCCTCCAAGAGTTGTTATCGATCTAGCCTCACCGTCAGGCGCATGCATACAGTACACTACAGTATACGAAACAAAGGTAGCAGTAACGCATGCATGTAGGGAGTGCCGACTTCATCATAAAAGTTGCAGTGGTGGAAGACCATGCTCTAGGTGTGCTGAGAAAGGTATTCTATGCGAAAATGTACCTAGGAAGAAGACAGTCCGCAAGGGCACCAAAGCGGAAGCAAAAGTCGTTGAAACAAAGGAGGTCTCTCCACAAGAACAGATATACATCGACATGTACAAAGCTTTGACGAATAGCTATATCAAGATACTAAAGAAAAATAACAAATCCAAACCTGTAAAGCAATAACACTTAACCAAAGGCACCGTGCATAAGAAACTGAAAAATACATGAGAACATCTTGAACGAACTCTCCCGCTCTATGCAATATACCATAAGAATAGCAAGCGCATCAAGAACGTTCTACAAGAGGTAGCCAAAATATTGTGCTTGTAAAATCTCGTATAATTGATAAAGAAAAAGATAACGACCTGTTTGGTGTTCTGCGTATATATTTTTAGTTTAATACAAAACATTTCGGCAAATGCGATTCACAGTGTTGATCTTGCTGCTTGTGTTGTTCTCGACCATAATTTTAGTCACGTATGGTCAAGAAGATGCACCAGCAGACGCAGTCGAAGCAAACGCAGTTGTTAGTCCACCAGCTGAGGGAGAACAACCTCCAAATGAAGTACCACCAAACGAAAATGTAGACGAGAACGTGCAAGCTCCACCTCCAGGTGGAGACTTTGAGAACCAGCAACACCAACAAAATGCAGATGAACAAGCAGTTGCTCCTCAAGGAGAATCTGCGCAAGATGATGTTGGTACCGGTAGTAGAATGCAATTAGGTGTTGTAGAAAGTGAATTAAAAGTAGCAGTACGACAACTCGACAAAATATTGAAAAAGAAGAGAAAAGTCGCGCAAAGATTTAAACGACAAAAACACAAAGCGCAACAGTGGAGACAAAGACTAAAAAAATTCAAACAACGTCGTAACAATAAACGCAACAAAATGCAACAACGATATAAAAGAAGAGCTGCGAAACGAGCTGCAAGAAGACAAAGAAAATTGGAACAAAATCACGAAGCAGGTAATGAAGGCGGAAATCACAATGGAGAACAAAATGGATCAACAGCAGGAGAGCATGAAGGTAGCACTAGATCGCGCAGGAAACGAGGTGGAAAGCGAAACACAAGACGAAATAAAAAATTGGACAAGATCGATATGACTGATAAAGGTGACGGTGAAAGTGGTGTGAACCCAGATATCAACGCTGCTGAGGTAGCTAGAGATCAAAATAGCGATGTCGTAGATTCTATCGGTGGAGGTGGCAAAACTGGTGCTAGTTCAGCTACAGACGAAACACAAAGAGCAACAAAGAAAGGTGGACTTGGTTTGAACGGAAAGAAGAAAAAGGAGTCCAAGTATAACGGTCACAATAGATTTGAAAAGCTACACCAGCGATCTTTGAGTGAAGCACTCCATGAAGGTAAAAAGAAGAAATTCCCGAAAACAAAAGCCGAAAAGAAAGCTGCTAAGGAAGCAGGTTCTATTGCAACAGATGTCACAAAATCCAAATCTGATTACAAATCTGAGAAATGGGGAAAGAAGAAACAGGACAAGCTTGACAAGTATAGCAAGAAACATGACAAATCGAAACTTTCGGATAAGAAGCTTGAAAACGCTACAAGCTCAAAGTTGACAAAGAATGAGAAGAAAGCCGAGAAGCTAGCGCAGAAGCAGGATAAAAAGCTAAACAAATTAGATCTGAAGTCATCGTCATCGGGAAAGAAGCCCAATCTACCTAACGACACTAGTGGAAAGAAGTTGACAAAATCAGACCTGAAACCATCACCATGGGGCAAAAAGAAGAACGACAAAGCAACATCATCAAAACTTGATGCCAAATTAGCTAAGAAAGATTTGAAAGCGGACAAGTTAGCTCAGAAACAAGTGAAGAAAGCCGACAAATTGACAAAGAACGAGAAGAAAACTGACAAGTTAGCGAAAAAGCAAGAAAAGAAGCTCACCAAATCAGACTTGAAATCGCCTACATGGGAAAAGAAATCCAAACTACCCCACGATACTAGCGCCAAAAAACTCGATTCCAAGTTAGTTAAAAAAGAGCTAAAAGCGGAGAAAGCAGCACTCAAGAAACCATTGGTGAAAGAAGATCTCAAGGTCAACAACTGGGGAAAGAAGAAAGTTGTATCAACAGATACCACTGCTATTAAACCTGCAGCTGCACTGAAGCAAGTCAAGAAAGCAGCGGTAAACACCATTAACAACGTAAAGAACACAGCGATAAAGGTAGCGAACAAGGTCAACCAGCAAGTTGCCAAAATCACGCTAGCTCCAAAGGCTGCACCAGTGAAACCAGGTACACCACCAAATAAAGCAGCTCCAAAGAATTTGGCTGCAGCAAAGAAAAGTGTAGCTGCTCCAGCAGCCAAACCACCTGTAAATAAGCACAAGAAGAAATAAATGCAATGTTATTCCAATTTTACCGCTCCACATGTAGCAACAGACACCATTTGTTCATCCAGCATTCATATTGGTGTTTCTGTTGCATATTGGCCTCCACATACGTAAACTCGTAACCTGTAAATAGTCGTTCTGCAGTAATAGTGTCGTAATTATTGAAGATGGTGTTACGCGGAATAGTGCATGCTCAATTTCTAACTGTTACAAATCCAACTCGTCACACATCAGCGAAGCAAAACAAACACTTGACGATGTCTTTGTGTTGATTACCGAGTTGTTAGACTTACAACCGAGTTAAACTTATTTGAAGGCGGCAACAATGCACAGCTACGATGGATCATCAAAGTCGGTACTTCAAGGAGTTACAGACTCCATAAAAATGGCACGAGAGTATGCTCTACTTGGCCAATATACAACATCTAGTTTATATTTCGAAAACATTCTGCAACAAATCGACGAGTATGTTCTTGAGAAAATTACTAACAAATAGTTACACAAAGAAAGCAGATGGACGTCTAGCACAACAATGGAAACAAGCGCGTATACAAATCGACGAGGAGTCTAAAGTGGTATCTTTGTTAGAGAAAGAACTAGGTCGTTTCAGTAATGATTTAAATGGAAATCAAAATGGTGGAGGAGAAGAGAACTTTGTAGTGAATAACAATCGTCGTAGTAACAACCAAAACAACTATAACAACTACGATGATGACAATATGAACACAGACCCAGACGTATGGGCACCTCCTGCTCCGAAACAGCAATTAGGAAGAGCTCCAGTTCGAAAACCTGCCATTCCTACTAGACCAATACAAAGTCCACCTTCACAGGAAGCTCCCAAGCAACCAGTACGAGTACGTTGAAGATAATTATTATATTCACAAAAATAGAAACCAGTCGTACCTGCAAAAAAAGGAGCTCCAACCAGCGCAAAACCACCAGCAAAAGTTCCGTACGTCGAATAGTTTTTCTATCTTACCATAATAGCAGGCGATCCAATTCTGTTGGCGGAAAACCAGAACCAGCAAAAGCAGAAGAAGAACCAAGTACGGAACCTACAGAACCCGCAAAACCAAAATACGTACCAGGAACGAGCTCCGATAGTGACCTCGTAGAAATGTTAGAAAGAGATATCATCCAACACGACTGTAAAGTGAGATGGTCCGACATTGCCGGTCAAGATGAAACAAAAGCACTTTTACAAGAAGCTGTAATTCTTCCACAAATTATGCCCGACTTTTTTGTTGGTATTCGTGAACCATGGAAAGGAATTTTAT
>JAESGV010000430.1_pt1 | contig 18784 bp, 16 predicted proteins | sample 9269781 | NCBI WGS metagenome assembly JAESGV01 (sample SAMN15741586, study PRJNA653496) | algae metagenome | isolation source: Tildeniella torsiva UHER 1998/13D and co-occurring heterotrophs from... | place: Slovakia: Slovak Paradise National Park, Hrabusice, Kosice Region | collected 2000-01-01
TTCTTGTTCTGCATTGTTTTCAATCTTTTTGTCTGCCAAAATTTGTTCTTGTCGTTGTTTGCGTTTCTCTACATCTTTTGTATACTTGTTCAACTTGGCGACAAGATAATCAATTTCTTGTTTTCCTGTCAAAAAGACGAGAATGCTTCCTTGTGGTAGTTTCTCATGAATTTTGATAATCTTTTTGTAACAAGCTTCGACATAATCTCCAAATTCTGTTCGTTTGTTGAAATGAACAGAAACAGGGAACTGTCTGGATTTGATTTCAATGACTGGTGGTATTGGTGGTAATGTCTTCATAGGATCATTTTGTACGTTGAACAATGCGTGATTCTTAATAAAATCATCTACACGTAGCGTGGCGCTCATAATAATGAGTTTCAGTGGATAAACAGTTACATCTCCTGGTGCTTTTTCTCCATTACGTGCCATCTTGTTACGTTGTGGAATAAATCTGGATAACCAACCAATTAAAATATCCGTGTTGACATTTCTTTCGTGAGCTTCATCCAATACAATTACAGAGTATTTGAGGAGTAATGGATCTTCTTGAATTTCTCTTATGAGCACACCATCAGTCATAAATTTGATAACAGTATTATCTGTTACGTTGTTGTCGTATCTAACTTGGTATGCGACTGCTCCTGTTCCATCATTGAATGGCATATCCAACTCATCGCTTACACGTTTTGCTGTACTAACTGCAGCGACACGACGTGGTTGAGTAACACCAATTAGTCCAGGATGACCACTTTCCAAACGACCATATCCTGCTTCATACAAAAATTGTGGTAATTGAGTGGTTTTACCAGAACCAGTTTCACCACATAGTAGCACGATATCATTCTCGTTAATGGATTCCATGATGGATTGTTCTTCTGCGACGACTGGTAAATTAATTCTTTGTTCGTCTATTTCTGGTCTTCTTGCGACGGTCACAAAATATTTGGTGTATTTGATTTGTTTTTGTTCGTCAGTGCGACTCTCATCAAGATCTTTTAACATCCCGTTGATGAGAGTAACATCAGAATTCTTTTTGCGTAGTTCTTCGAGTTCTTCTTCGTCATCAAGTACGACTGTCTTTCTCAAATCAATTACAGCATCGTTGTCGCCTTCCTCGTCACTCTCTTCGTCACTACTGTCATCTTGAACAGTGATATCGAGTAATTGATTGATGCGATCTAAAATGGCCGTTCGATTAGTTTCGTCATGCGCTAAACGTGCTTCGACATCGTCGATGAGTTCAGAGAATCCCTTTAGAACTTTTTCTCTCCATGTTGTTGGTTCTTCATCGTCACTATCTGCTCTATCGAGTTCATTTGGCTCTTCGTCAAGATTGATATCTTCAATAGACTCTGGTACATTCTTGGTTGACTTTTCTGGTTTTTCAGTTGGTTTCTTCTCTGTTGAACCACCGAATCCAAAATCGAGAGTCATGAAAGCCTTTTCCTTCTTTTCCGGTACATGTGTTTGGACCTTCTTTGGTTCAGAAACAGGTGTTGGTTTGTCTTTTGTTTGTGGTACTGTTTCATTCTCCTTTAGTAACGAGTCATCCCAATCTGCATTCTTTCTGGACCAGAATTTGTTCGTTGTTTCATCTTCAATCAACTTCTTGACAGATTCCTTAGTATCTTTGGAAACATTGGCTGTTTCAACAGCCATAGTTCTTTGTAACTTTTGTTTTGTCGTTTCTTTTCCTTGTCCTAGCGAACGAATAGGTCTGAATAGTTTTAACTGGTCTTGTGGGAGACTATGTTTGTCGAGTGATTCTAATAACACGCCACGTTCTGCATTCTTTTGTTTCTTTTCTGCTAGTTTTTTCAATTTGCGTACTGTCTTTTTGCTGGGTGGTGGAGGTGGTGTTTTAGCAACCTTTTTCTTCTTTTTCTTTTCGAGAATTAACACGGCATTGCTATCATCTCCATCTGCCATTTCTTTGCGTAATTCAGGCGACAAGATATCTTCAATCGTCTTCTTTTTGTTTGGATTTGGAGCGGTACTCGCTCGCACAGTCGCCTTGTTGTCTAATCTGCGACGTTTTTTGTGGTGAAACTCTTTGTGTAAAAGTGCGTTCTCGTCTGACGGCGTATCGGTGTTCTTAATTTCAGCATGAGACCTTTTCTTGGCTGGAGCCTTCGCGGCTGTCGTCATGTTTGAATGTGAAAAGAATGCAAATTATTTGATGAAGGTTTTGGTTGACCTACCGTTAAATTTTAAAGAAACATGTTTCTGCACAATAAACATGCTCATTAACGCTTTGGAACCAAAACTGCTTTAAATTTAATCGTATGCATGGTCTAGTTGTTTCACAGAATCAGGACATTCACCACTTGGATAATGATCTGGTACGCCAACTCGCCACTGGCCATGAATTAGTTTTTCCCACGTGAAACCATCAGGTTCTCCATTCAACACTTTGCATTCAATATCGATGCCCTTTATCCAATCTAATGGCTGTAACTCAGTTTGGTCGCTCATGTCGGTATGTGTAGCCTCCTCGCATCCCAAGTAGTCAGAATTTTCTTCAATATGCGGAACAAAACTATCATGATATTCATTTTTCTTGTAGTACGGACATCCTGGATGGTCATGATGACAAAGAGCGCCGCAGCAACTCCAACGTGAAGGGTACATAATAGGAGTGATCTTGTATATGTCATAGCCCAAGTCTACAAGTTTGTTTCTTGAAATAATTTCATTCTTTTTGTCGCGAACTTGTTCGTGCTCACCGGTGTGGCGCTGACAGCCACTGGGTGCGTACTGTTGATAGTGTTCTGTACAACGTTTGCATTGTCGCATTAGAGTTCTATCGCGAAAGGGTATTCTGAACACTGTGTGTTCGCTGCAGTAGTTACAGAACACTTCTGCTTTGTCGTGTGGTTCTTCATCATCTTTATCAGTTTCAGGAAGATACGCTTCCTCTGAATTAAGATAGAAGTCAACATTTTTTAAATCACTTTCATCACGAAAATTATGACTTTGGTTTGCTATTTTATATCCAAAATGCTCTGCACAGATGTGGGCCTCACATCGAGTACAAACTCCATAAACTTCATAGTTTGGATTTACTACCGCGAATTGTGGTGAGAGGATTTTTAGGTTGCAGTTAGGAAAGATGCAATACACAGCGTCTTCCATTGTTGCGGTGGACCAAAGACAGAAGTGCAAATTGCACCTGTCGCTTTTACAACTCGGATAATGGATGAAAAAGATATGAGCAAATGCGTAAGAGAACGTTAAACCACAAGGAAACAATAACTGATGCAATGAAGCAAAAAAGTTATAGGATATGCTAAAACAACTTTAGATTTACAGAATCTCAATTTCGGTTGTGTAAAACGGAATTCTATCGTAAAAGAATCGGCACACAGCCAAACTTTTTCTCAATTCAGTGTCACTTAGCAAATAATTCAGAACATCTTGCAGTAGACTCTTTTCAAAATTTGCTGTAGGTGTGGGCACAGAGGGACAATTCTTCATGCGTTCTTTGTACATCTTAGAATCGGACAGATATTCTACCATATAGACCACGTGACTGTATCTTCGACATACAACCTGATTGGTATTTGTTTCTATTTCCCAATGTAGATGTCCACTTGCACTATCAACTACTGCGTCTTTTACTGTTGCCTGGGTTGCGAATACTGTATCAGTAATGTATGACAAATGAGGAACTACAGTAGTATCAAATACATACGTGTAGAACACTTCCTCACTTGCTGGATAACAAATATCACTTAAGAAGTTCTCCGCTTCTAGCGCTAGCTGAACTAGTTCTATTGAATCGTTCTCATGAAACTTTATCAAACACGCAAAATATTCTACAGCAGCGTCATTAGCGAAATCTCCAACTTTGTACGATATTGATGGTATAATCCCCCAAACTGTTTTCAGGTCCAACAAAGGGAACTCCATATGTTTTTGTTTCACTAAATGAACTACATAAGTTATTCTATTGCGATTCTTTTCGACAAAGTTCTTAATTTGTTTCTCTATTTTTTCCGAAAAGAAGCTAATTGCCTTTGGGATTGAGACTTTGGGAGATGCTGTAAGCTGCGGATCGTTTTTAATATGCTCATACCAAGATTTACGTGCGTTCTTCTTGTCTTCATCGTTTAATCGCCTCCACACTTCTGCGCAGGTCATGTTTGTTGTTCAAGTGAGATTGACCGTTAATCGAGAATTTGATTGTGAATCAGTTGTCTATCTTCGTATTCAAAAAACAAAAAGAGAAATCATCGAATAAAATTCTGCTAAGGAATGAAGATAAGAAAACTCAGTAAGCAAAACTGAACGAAGAGTTTAGTTTCGATTTGTTCTTGCGTCTACTTCATTCCAAAACTCGTAAAGTGCATTTTCTTTAAGCGGCAATCCTGACAACCAGAACACCTAGCTAGTCGTTACGTCAAGTTACAGAAAACAACAATACTACTTCACTCATGACCTCAAAACCGAACATTTTCGAACGTCTATCTAATCCAAACTCGTTTACCGGTGTCTACGCAGAACGCATTCGCTCAGGAGGAAGAATCAATGCTCATGCGGATAGCGGAAACATAAATGATCTCAGCCAAATAACGAGACCCAATTTGCGAAACTCTTCTACCAAAATTAAAATGGGAAGAGGAATTCCAGGTTCGCATGTAACGAGTGGAATGATTATGGATACTCCCAGTACTCGCGTTAGTGAGCTATCGCCACCGCAGTCGCCCTCGCGACTTAAGAATAAACTCAGTCATCAAAAGTCGTCGCCACAGCTTAAGAGGGCCAGTACATCTTCTAGCATTAATACAACAGCTTCTGGGAACTCCATTTTCGATAGATTGAGTAATGAAAACACGTTCACAGGCGTTTACGCTGAGAGATTTAAATCCGATGGTAGAATCAACGCGCATGACAGAGACGACTCCATAATTCGAGATTTGAGTCAAATTACAAGGCCTAATCTTAATCTAAATAGTCCATCTTCGAAAGCATTTTCAACAAAGACATTATCAAGAGGAAACTCAGCACAAAGTATTCTGAGGTCGCCATCTTCACCAGGAAAAGGCAAATCAAATTCAAGACCGCCATCTGCCGGACCTCAAAGGTCTCCAATATCTAGAAACAGTTCGAACAGAAGCCTACTTTATGAAGAGAATCTATTCCATGACGATAATAAATACTAACATGTACAGTTGTAAGAGCTCTGGTTGTCTTCAATTATTTGAACATTTAACACAGACATGTGGTTTGAGGTCGAGGTTAAAGTTGGTGAAGATACGAGTAAAACAAACGTATTTCTAATAGAACTACCAAACTACACTTCAATTCGTTCGTTGTACAACATTGTCGGCACTCTAATCGAAGAGCGATATGAGATGTTCTCAGCTTTTGCGACGGCCATACAACTCATCCAAGATAAAACTGAGTTGGATACACTCATAACAGAGATGATAGATAGATATCATACCGCATATGACCTCTGCTGCAACAAAGATAGACTATTACAGTACCGACGTGCATTACACACCAACTTTTTGCAACAAGAAATTGTTGCCATGAAAGAAGCAACCTCTAAAATCATTCCAGTCGCTGAATTCGGTACACAACTATTGAAAATGATGGACCAAGTCGAAAAAGGCATACAAAAGAAACTCTCGTTCGAATTATTTGCATTTGACAAATATATTTCAACTGAAGATCCAGAGCCTGTTCCATCAAAGAATGATAAGAAAAGAACGTATGAAAGACGACTATGCGACTTGTTCGGAAAGAATGACAAAACAAAATTGAAAATAACGGCTTATGTGAGCGAGCCCATGGATTTATTGTCAAACTCTTCACAAATAATCGACATTAGTAACACCTTTTTCGCATCAAGAAGTTCACCAGTTCAGCAAGTTCAGTCAAAACGAAAAGCTGAAGAGTTACCGGCCGATGAATCATTCTTTAGTGGTGTGAAAAGAAGAAAAAATCAACACGAACCTCATCAACGAACCATGGGTCGCAGAAGACTTCGCATTTCGGAAGATTTAGCGTTAAAACCTCAACAATTAGAGTACATTAGTTTGTCGAATGTTATTCGCGACAAGGTGAAATATTCTGATGAGCTCAAGCAACAAATTTTGGAAATTGATACGGCATACGATAGAGACACAAAATTGGATCAAATGATGCAAACGATGCCAGAGTTTACTGTGTTTTGCAACGAGTTGTTGTTTATTATGGGTGAAAAGGAGTTAGCAGAAGTGTATCCACCGAAGAATAGCGCAGAAGAGGAGGAACTTGTGCAAATTATTAAAAAACCTATGGAATAGAGAAACATTATAATGTATAATTTCTAGACAGTTATGGTAGATCGTATATGTGCTGGAGGAGTAGGTAACTTGAGGGCATTCGGTACGTGTTTAGCCAAAATAAACTGTGCCATAAAACTCGATGCCACTAAAAGCTGTCCAAAGTTGCAGATCTATTACATTTTCTCCACCAGAAACATATCCTTTTCTGTCAATCCTGATGTATCTGCATCTCCTTGGCTCATGAATTTCAAAGGTTTGTGATATGTTATCGTTAGAAAGTGAGGTGTCGTTTCGATGCGAGCTTAATGTGAACCAATTTATCTTGTCCATACTGCCTATCAAGTCCCATGATCGTAGTGCGCAAAATCCATTCCCATCGATACCGTATGCGATTGTGTAATGCGTGAGCGACATGGAGATGTTGGCTTGCTCAAAATTGAGTAAAATCTCTATCTCGTTGAATTTATCGTCACTAAGTGAAACGACTTGGAAATCGTAAGCTTCATAAACTGAGAATAATTGTTCCGGTTTTTGCGCATAATACCCATCATCACTGGGACCTGTTCGGTCATCGTCACGGTGACATCTGCAGCCATATAGTTCTACGCACATTAACCTGTTATGAACAGGGTTGTTATAGTTTTTGTCTGCACCTTTGTTTGTTCCCAGCCAATAAATAATTCCCTGCTTATCATAGTCATTACTGTACAAGAAAGTTTTTGTTTTGTATGTTTGTTTTAGTAGCTCCACAAGTCGAACAGCACTGGTTTGACCTGCTTGTACTGTGATGTCTGCAAAGTGCATGTTTTGTAAAAATAATTTACAAGAATGGCAAGTGCACGCAACCTAGAACACATACACGAGTTGTTTGATACTTGTATAAAAGACTCTAGAATAAGCTTTGTTTCTAGTGTCGATGATTTGTCGTTAGTTGTAGAAGACAAGGCTCCTGTAGGGTTAGTCTGCCGATCGTTTACTAACCAACGTAGATGGCTCTTCTTTCACCGAAATAATAAGAGTGTAAATGTACTAGATAAACAAATGTTCGATAAGGTTGAAAAAGTATGACTCTAAAACAAAAGTAACAAAATAGATTGCTAAAAGCATTGAAAAACTCGTCGAAAATGGCAAAATCACCGTGCTTGTTCTATATAGTTTGAAAAAAGCAAGCTTTATCGTTGGCGCTGATGTACGTTCTCTTTCATTTTATTTACCCAACAAAAAGGTTAATATGATCTATTCCATCGACAGTCAAACGGAAGCGGAGAGTATTTCACGAGAAGCACAACTATTTTTAAATCGTTTCGAAAATATGCGCATTCCAACTGTAGCAGCGATTCATGGTTCTGCTATGGGTGGCGGATTTGAAGTAGCCTTGGCGTGTTCACATCGTGTTGCATCGTCGCATCGAGTAACGCAAATAGGACTACCTGAAGTCAAACTAGGATTAATTCCTGGTGCAGGAGGGACAGTTCGACTCGCGAGAATGATCGGACTCCAAACTGCCATGCAAATGGTTCTTGCTGGAACAACGTTGGGATCTAGAGCAGCAAAAGCGTTACAGTTGATCGATGAAGTAATCGAGTTTGATGACGAACCAAAGTTTTTCGATGCAGTTAGAAACTATGCAGTCAAATTACCAAAACAAACAAAAGTTAGTAAATATGCGAGAAGAAAAAGAACAGTATCGGAATTACTATTCGAAGTAAGTCTACTTGATTTGTTAACAAATCTAGAAAAATCCACTAGGAAGATCGTTCATGTCATACAAAACTACAAATTATTTGAACAGTATGACAAAAGGCCACTATCCAGCACCGTACATTATTCTCGACACAATGATCAAAGGATACGCAACCACTTTCGATCATGCGTTAGAACGAGAAGCAAAAAGTTTTGGAAAACTCGCATGCACACCAGAAGCAAAAAATCTAATTGCACTCTTTTTAATGATCGAAGAAACAAAAAAGATTGAACTATTCGTGAACCCATCAAAAGTTATCGACGTGAAAAAAATTGGAGTTATTGGAGCAGGTGTTATGGGAGCAGGAATTGCACAACTTGCAGCAACGAAAGGGTTTTCAGTTTACATGCGCGATGTTGATGATCAATTTGTACAGCAAGGAATGCAAAAAATTAATTCGTTGTTCCAAAACATGGTCGAGAAGAGAAAACTAACAAGTGTCGAAAAACAAAAAATCATGTCGAGAATTACAGCAGGAACTGATTATTCTCAATTTGAGGATGCGCAAATTGTAATAGAAGCAGCTGTTGAACGTGTGGATGTGAAACAAGATATCATTGCACGCGTACAAGAGATTAATCCAATCGTCGTATTTGCATCCAATACAAGCAGGTATGTGAATACATTAAAACTAACACAATAGCATTCCTATTACATCAGTTGGAGAATCTGCACCAAATCGACCCATGATACTTGGTATGCATTTTTTCAACCCAGTCCACCGTATGCCGTTACTCGAAATTATCAGAACAAAAGAAACAACAGAAGAAGCAGTCGCAACAGCATACCAACTCGCATTAACTCTTGGAAAAATTCCAATTATCGTCAATGACGCTCCAGGTTTCCTAACGACTCGATTATTCGCATTATACTGCGTAGAAGCAAGTCGATTGGCATTAGAAGGAATTCCATTCGAAGAAGTAGATCGACAACTGGTACAGTTTGGTATGCCAATGGGCGCGTTCCGAGTAATGGATGAATCTGGACTTGATATCGCAGTACATGTTCAACCTGTCTTATCAAAAACTCTTGGACTTGAATTTGAACAGTATAACGCGCTGACAGAGTTGGTAAAAGTAGCAGGTGCGTTGGGAAAAAAAGTTGGAAAAGGATTCTACGTGTATGACTCTCAAGGAAAACGTATCGGAGTTAACGCTGATGCGTTGCGTATTTTTAACAAGTACACGAGTCAGTCTAATCATGTCTTTGATACGATCAAAAATGATATCGTTGATCGGTGCGTGTTGACACTTATTAATGAAGCAAGTAAGTGTTTGGATGAAAATATTGTTAGGACTCCAGAAGATATTGATCTTGCTATGATTTTAGGATTTGGATTCCCACCATTCCGTGGTGGATTGTTAAAATATGCAGATGATATTGGTATTGGAAATGTAGTACTACGATTGACTAGACTTTCGGAAAAATATGGTATGCGATTTAAGCCATCCAACTTTTTGGTTCGAATGGCGAAAAACTCTGCACGATTCTTCCCAGAAAGACCAAGAAATAAAATGGTATCAAAATTGTAGCTATTTACTCGTTCATGCCTCTTCTCGTTGTTGGCATCCATGATGTTTGACTTGATTTTTGTCTTTTGCGTTGTCGTTCCAAGTATTTGTCCAATTTACCCTTTTCTTTCAAATCTTCGAAACGCCTCTTTTTTAAAATCGATTTTACATCAGCTAAAATAGTTAAATATTGCGCATGTGAACGTACAATCTTTCAAAAAGTAAGGTGTCTTTCCCTTTTCTGCCACTAACTTTTTCTCATTTTCGTAGAACTCATCTTTGATTTGTTTTATCTCTTTCGTGCGTTCTGACCGTTTTATAACGTTTGTCTATTGTTAATGACAATAAAACAAGCTTACTAATTTGTTTATATTTCTTTGAATTTGATGTTTTGCATTTTCATCTAGGGATCTACTTTTTAGTCGGGTTTGCAGGTCTTCAAGTTCTTCCTGTTGCATATCTTTTAAAAAAGCGTATTCTTCCTCGGCATCGCGTACAACGCTAGTGCTGCCTTCTGTCGTTAAAAAGCGAGGGTCCCTGCTGGCTGCTTTCTTAATTTGATAGTCTTTCGTGACATTGCGAATCTGTGGAACGAATCCTTTAGTTGAAAATTCTTTAGGACTGATTGTAAATACGTGTGGTCATTTCTTACGCGTTTTTGTTCTTCTTTTTTACTTCACCATCTGCTTTTGGTTTTTCTATTTGTGCCTTTTTCGTCTTTGTCGCGGTGTTTGCTGCAGGTTTGTGCTTCGCCAACATTTTTATACGATCTGCGAACGACAACTCATTGTCACTGGCCTCAGCGTCACTCATGTGTTGTGTGAAAATCGAATTTGAACTATTACAAATGAAACACGACAGACAAGCAGACTCACAACCACCCACTAAGAAGATGAAGAAAGATGACGCTAAAACAGATGTTGTTGTAGCGGATGCACCATACAATGGTCGGCAAGCTGTTGAGAATATAAACGTTAGTGTACTCTACAAAACAGACGATATCATAGTTATTGACAAACCATATGACGTTCATATTGACGGCAAACATCAAATAACGATAGAAAAATTAGTGAATTCGATGTACCCTGAAATGTCGCGACACGATTCACAAGAAAAACGAAAACTAAAGTTTGCCCATCAGTTAGATTACGCGACAAGTGGCATTTTATGCTTGGCATTCACTCGTAAAAGTTGTGCGAGCATTTCAGTTTGTTTCCAAGACAGAAAAGCAGAAAAGACGTACTTGGCAGTGTTGTATGGAAATATCAACAAGAATGAAGTTAGCATTAGCGCTCCAATTGCAGAAGATAAGACTGATTTGAGTGGTTTCAGAATGTGTATCGATAAATCAGGAAAAGAAAGCGAAACTGTACTGCAAGTGGTCGCTCGTGGAAAATTTGTTGCAAATGGGGAAAAGAAGGATGTAACAAAAGTTTTGTTGAAACCAAAGAGTGGTCGTAGACATCAACTAAGGTTGCATACAAAGCACATTGGGCACCCCATTGTTGGAGATGCTACATACGCAGATTGTATTGTAGCTCCAAGAATGATGCTACACGCTTATCGATTGGTACTACCGCTAAAGACTAAAAGATTAGATTTGGAAGCAAAAGATCCATTTTCAAGTTTAGAATGTTTTGAATGGAATGAATAAACATTCGGTTGTAACTGGGCAACTTGCAAAAAACTAAACAGTGACCACACCGTACTAAACCACGTTCACATATTGATAGACACGATCACCGCGTTAACACAAACAAACTTTCTGCAAAGATACGAAAAATCGTGCCAAAACAAACTACAAACAGCGTAAACGACAGTGGAGTTAAAGTATTTAAATATTAGCACATAGAAGAGAGGATAGAATGTACAAAAATTAAGGTTATCATTAACTCGTGTTTGTTAACATTAGTTTTCAGGGATAACTAGGCATAGTTATTATCAAATGATAAATTATGGGAAGAACTTGCACAGTTAATACTGTATGATAGTTTTATTACATGGTGGAACATTTTTACAAGGCAGCAGCTAGAGCCAAAGCTAAAACAACACCACTTGCAACAACAGCCTTTGCTGATGATGTACGAGCGTTGTTATTTCCAGAAATATTTTCTCCAGCAGCTTTGGTGGTTTGTGGAGCTGGTGCACTAGTGGTAGTTGTTGTGGTAGTACCGGTACCTGGTGATGGAACATAGTCAGATGGATAACATGCACATCTATCTTCAGCGCTTGCTCCTGGGATTTCCCAGTAGTGAACCATTCCAGATGGACAAGTCCAACAATCAGTTGGGTGAGATGGAGCAACAGTTGATGGAGCAGCGGTAGTTGGTGCACCAGTAGTTGGTTCAGCGCTTGGAGCAGAAGTTGATGGAGCAACAGTGCTTGGTGCGTCAGTTGATGGTGCAACAGTGGATACTTGGCAACGAGCAACAGGTTGGAGAGTTGATCCTAATACAACACTATTGACTGCACCTTCACAACGAGCATCTACAGTTACAAGATTAACTTTGAACTCATTGTTAGCACCGTTGGAGTAAGCATAAGAAACGATATCGTTACGAGCGTTGAAAGTTCCAGTCAACAATACATCACCAGAGCATAGGGAAGGTTGTACTGGGCATCCACTACCGACAGTTCCTGGTAAGGCAACTGGTCCTGTAACGATGGCCATTGGGTTAGTAGCGATGGCGTAGTATTGGAGTTGAGTGCATCCTCTGTATTGACATGTGTGAGTGGCAACGTGGATTCTTCCGGCGACATCTGGGTCTGTAATGATTCCATAAGCAGAAGTATCAGCAACTGGAAGTACTATAGTTTCAGCAACTTGTCCACCAGTCTTGCGAACGATGGCAGCACGATCGTTTGAGTAGTCAAAGCAGTAATCATCAGTACCAATAGTAACACATGATGTAGGGTATGAATTTGGATATGGTGCTGGTTGATCGCTTTGTGAAGTGATTGAAAGATCGACAACTGATAGGTTGGTGCTGTTACTATTCTCTTGGTTACCGGCGAAAGTAAGAACATTGTTGGCGAGTGAACCTGGTCCACACAAGTATTGGTTATAGCTCTTAGTGATTTGTAGACTCAAGTCTGGAATTGTGTACTTGTATGCACTCGATTGGAAGGATACAAAGAGCAAGTCGGCGGGTGACTGTACTGCTGCAGGGTAGCAAATAATGTCGTCTGCAGCTACGAATGCTGTACTCATGAGAGTTACAGCCGCTAGTAATAGCATTGATTTCATGTTGTTGTTGTTGTTTTGAATGTTAGGGAGAGCAACATGTCGCTCTTTAAATAAAGTAGCGCTAAGGCTAATAAAATCTGAGCAAACACTTGTAAGAAGCAAAACCTTTGTATTTTTATCTTGCTTCCTGATTTGTAGAAAAAGTGACACCCTATTTTAAGAGCCGGCTATTTCCGATAACAGCTAACTACATGTAATCTACCCAGCATGACACATTTGTTCTATGACTATGCAATCTTTTGTTTGTGAGATTTAGGTGGAAAGTGCTACTGTACGATCTTCACGGAATGCAAATTAATGGACTTCAAGTTGACAATCTCTACCATAATCGTGAAGATATATCTCCAGAACTAGCACAGTAGTTCTAAACCGAACAGCATAGCACGAATGCTATGGTAACAAAACAGAGATCAGTGTTACCATGCATTAAACAATAAGTTGTATTATAGCATGTTGTTATGTATAATGGATTAGATAGTGGACCTTATGCTTCTATTGTCGCTGTACTGTCTGTATAGATACTATCTAAACTGCATTTGTAACTAATGTACTTCTTCAGAATAGTACGTTGAATTCATGTCTGTATATCGTAGATGTATACCGTGTAGGGTAGTTCTGATAGATTCTCACTATTCATAGTGTAGAAAGCACTACTCGGTTGTTTACAGAGCTGGAACAAGGTAATGTTCACATCTCTGTAAACACCATCACACTCGATTCCAAATGAGTGCTGATGAACACAGCAGACTAGCCCAGGCAGCTAGTCAAGAATAGAGCTGAATACAACTGTTGCAACGAATCATTCTTTTTGAAGAAATGATACTGCCTGTATACAAATGGCAACCAGAAATTTCGCAAACAACATCTACGCTCAGCATACATGATTAATAACTCTTTGCATGCGCTGTTTTGGAGGCAACCGACAATTTTTCAACAGCGAATGTAAAAAAAACAACAGTTTGTAAATTGATTTTGTTGCCCGTTTATTAGTGAAAACTGTGACGCTTTGATAAACCGTCACCAGACTCGATTTCCGGAAACTGACTATTTTTTTTCGTGTTGGGTAGAAATGGAGGACAACATCAAGAGCAGTTGACATTTCAACTTTGCATTTTTATGATACTGAACACAATCAAGGCTTGACATCAAAAATTCATTATGTGCAAATACATAACAATGCATTATCGTCATGCCAGTGTGTTCTTACCAGAATAGAACGATTACGTTCCAGCCGACAAGACATGTAACAGCGCACAGCACAAGATTTCAAGTTGACAAACTCTACCATAATCGTGAAGATATATCGCCATAACAAGCATGATAGTTCTAAACCATACTATTTAGCAAGAATGCTATGGTAACAAAACAGAGATCAGTGTTACCATGCATTAAACAACAAGTTGTGTTATTGCATGTTGTTATGTATAATGGATAGATGGTGGAACCATGCTCTGCGTCGTAGCGTACCTCTGTATAGATACCATGTAGACCATATTCATAACCAACGTACTTCTTCAGAATAGTACGTTGAATTCATGCTTGTATATCGTAGATGTATATCGTGTAGGGTAGTTCTAAGAACACACACTATTCATGGTGTGGAGCACTACTCGGTCGTTTACAGAGGTGGGAACAGCCTGATGCTCCTATCTTTGGAAACACCATTACACTCAATTCCAAATGAGTGCTGATGAACACAGCAGACTGGCCCAGGCAGCTAGTCAAGAATAGAGCTGAATACAACTGTTGCAATGAATCATTCTTTTTGGGCAGTAAAGACTGAGACTAAACAATTAGTGAATAGCGAATCGTAACGACCAATCACCTGTTCCATGTTGCTTGTCTTTGAAAGAAGTGTTAATATTCTTATCTGTTTCACTAAAAAGTCCAGGATACTGGCCGTATAAGGCATCTGATGTTACATCAACAGTACGAACGGACTGATAATCAATAATAAGAATAGGTCTAGTTCGTTATAATTTTAGCCTGCATTTGATCACACAAATCAAACAAAAACAATCACATGCCACCAAAGAAAAAACAGGTTGCTAAGAGTTGTTCCTCATCTAAAGATAACGGTAGCGCTGAACCAACGGAATCAGTGGAGAATCGCACTAGTCGTTCCCAAATGTCTCGTGACAAGCGAATTATCGACGTCACAATCGAGGAGAAAATGGAAGAGGTGTTAATGTATAAAGGATACTACTGTAGAAAGCACAAAGCACCTTCTGATGCCAAGCCAAAATCACCCACCGACATCGATTTGTCAATCAAGTATCGTAGTTTGGATGAACAAAGTCTTGACAACCAGCGTTCTATCGCAAGAAGAAACCAAGTTTCGGACGATACAAACGAAGATATAATCAAATCCACCATTACTCTCGCTGGTGACTACACATTCGAAAAACTATTCGGAATCAAATTGGCTAAACAAGTCGACGAGTTGAGAAGAAGTGTGAAGTACAACGACTTCAGTGAATCGAACAAGGAAGTTACCATTGCAGGAACTGACAAAGAAAAGATATTTGTAGCAGGAGAGCGTTTGAAACGTTGGGCCACCGCTACAGGAATTCTCGCTCCACGATTGGCATGCACCTTCGTTACCGCCTTGAATCCAAATCAATTGTTACAGTTCACCAAGTCTCGCACGGGAAATCAGTACTTCTTATCGTTGAAAGAAGAGCAAGCAGAGGAGGTTATTACAAGTGTCGAACCAAGTACGAAGAACACGCACATCAACACACTATCTCCATCAAGCTACCGAAGATACTTGATGACGCCCGTCCTATTTGAAATGGAGGTGCCGTTCGCAGTGCCAAAGTTGCTGATGGTTGGACACGCTGAGCTCCCACAAGGTCAAGTACCCAAGGTAGATATCACTTTTGGTCGACTAGTGTTCGAAGATGGTGTCAAACGCCTCGAAGATCTAACTGGTAGTCACGTGAACTCTTTGAACGAGCTCAAGGTAGGAACAGGTGGTGACATTACTCGCAAGTTCTATAACTCGTTGCCAAACCAAATTACAGGAAAAGTCCTCCACACGCTCGGTGAACTATATGGAACACCCAACTTGATCAAAGAGTTCATGATCGAAGTCACTGATGCACTGGTACCCGACACAGTTTTCGTGTACAAGATTAAAGAAGATCGAACTGGTAGGTACAAATATAACCTGTTACACAACCGCCACAAAGCGTCATACATTAAGAACATCGCAGAACGTTCCACCCAAATGTTTATTGCTAGAGCGCGATCTAACCAACTTGCCACTAATAACAAAATGAAATACTGGAATGGTGGCAACTACGACAACACATGCCGTAGATGCTTTACATGTAGCGAAGACCAATGGCACCTTTTTACAGAGTGCCAAGAAAATAGTAGATACCACCATACACTAGCTAATAGTATCAAAAATATGATATCGGATAATGATAAGATATTCCCATTTGTCATTAAACCAATACGAATACCAGGCACACTGTTACTATTGTCCAACACTAATATCACCCAAATCCCTCCTAACGTGGATGAACATACAGCAAACGAAATGTATATGGAAAACATGGGACTTTTCACAACAGAACTGTTTGACACACTACTTGCGCATATTATACACAAGCCGCACCAGAATGCTAAAAAGATACTAACACTTTGTACTAACACCTCCCAACTTATATGGCTGGATCGGTGCATCACCAACGCCATACATAAAGAAAATGAAATTAAGACGTATGGAGCATAGCTTCAATAAATCTGGCCGCAGGCCTTACACAAAAAAGAAGATCGAACTGACTCTCTTTGGACTGCTCAGAAGAACCTGGTTCGTGTTGACAAACTCAACCCCCAAACGAGTATCGATCAAGTGTTGAGATTCACCTACGCTCAAGAAGTTGGTCCTTCAGATCACTCTGATGTAAGAGATTAATCAAAACCCATGTCAAGTTTGATTGCTTCAAGAAGGGTAAGTTTGTCGCTTACCACTCAGAGAACTCAAACATGAATGGTCGATTCGTAGTACAAAACGCATATCACACCGGTACTTGCAAGTATGTATCACACCATACCAACACTACCATCACCTATACAGACGAGCTCAGTTTGTTCGCCAACAAACAAAATCATATCTTTAACATCGAATCAGCCGAGTTGAACGACATCTTAAAATTAGAAACGCTAAACAACCATGTACTTGGAACATTAACCAAATGTGTTCTTGACATGTATGTCGAAGCCTCTGTAATTTTGAGATTCGATCAATGAACGCCAGAAAACGTGCTTGTTCGTTTATTAAATAACAATATTCTTTGCAACTCTCAACTACACGTTAACATCAAACTTACTTCTCTCAGAATCAAAGTGCCAAAGATAAATTGTAATACTTGGTCAACTTGTGCTTTGCCAACAATCTTTATTGTTCATAGGCATCATAACTTTAGATCTCCTGTACATACACGACGAGGTCTCTATTTTTTACAGACCTACGTTAATTCATCTGTGATATATGAGCAGTAACGAAGGCATAGAAAGGTATTTTAACTTCAAATAAATTGTGACAATATTAGAAAAAGCAAACAACGAAAAATAACTGATAGTTTTCAACCTAAAGGTCGTGACGTTGGAGATTCGCTAAAAATCAAAATACCACGTGCCTCAACTTCGAGACTAACAGATATTCAAAAACTTATACTTCCCGAACCCGACAGTGAATCTATGATCACTAAGATGATAGAATCTGGATCGAAAAAGAATTGGACACCTACAGAATTGAAACAAGCACAACAAGAACTTACACAACATCATAAAGAATCAGAAGAGAAAAAATCAAAACTAGATAACGAACTGAAGAAGATAACCATTTGGAAAGAGTCACGAGACAAACAAATACAACAGCCGGTATTACTAGTTAAATATTCTTCTAACGCGTAGACATTGCAAGGCGATGATATTATGCAACAACTCAAAGATGCTGTGCAATCACCAGCGCCGATGATGTCGATGACAACTTCACCAACAGGTTTCGATACAACTAGTCCTATACAAACACCGTTAATGTTAACACCTATGACTGGTATGATTAGCGACAAACAAAAACCAATGCCAGAGTACGTCGATTCTTGGTATTTACTAACTGTATAGTTACTTCATGAACCCTGCAACACCATTGAACACGTTTGATGTGCCACAATCACCGCAGGTTGGAGGAAAACGGAAATACACAATGGAAGAACCTACATCACCAGAAGTAATATCTCCAGAACAAAGCATGCCGTCCACACCGATGACTAAAACATGTAAGCGAAACATCAAACAACTAACGACCATAGTTGGACAGCGGAAACGAAAATTGGAAAACATCGCACCTCTACAAGTTAATAACAACAAGCGATCGCGTTCCAAAATCATTGACGACGAAGATGACGACTACAGGATCGATGACGTGGAAAGTCCAAGCGATGTTAGCGACGAAGACTACGATATGACAAAAGACGAAGAAGATGATGACGAAGTACGCTTCAATAATGCATAACTAACATCATAGATGGACGAATTCACAGGCGCATCATCACCAGCACTCATGCAAACTTCAGCAAAGTCAAATATCGATTCCTCACAACCTCAACCTACTGCATCTAAGAAACGAACAAGTACAAAGAGCGGAAAGAAGGGACGAAGCAAAGGCAAAACAAGCCGAAGCAAAACACTTCACGAAGAAGAAGATTTAGAATTGCCAGAGGAAGAACACGAAGAGGAAGACTTACTTGCGCCAGAAGAAACGCAATCGCCCATCACGCCGAGTAAATCTGGATCTAAAAAGAAGTCGGCTGCTAGTAGAGGCAAACGAAGCGGAACCACGTCGACACCTGGACAACCTCGTCGAAGAAGAAAACGATTAACAAACCAAGCGCAAGAGGAAGAATCATTAGGAAGCGACGATGAAGTGCAAAGTATGTTTACTATTTAATTTAACGTTTGAAGCAACGTCAACGAGTAAGACACC
>JAESGV010000431.1_pt1 | contig 18774 bp, 8 predicted proteins | sample 9269781 | NCBI WGS metagenome assembly JAESGV01 (sample SAMN15741586, study PRJNA653496) | algae metagenome | isolation source: Tildeniella torsiva UHER 1998/13D and co-occurring heterotrophs from... | place: Slovakia: Slovak Paradise National Park, Hrabusice, Kosice Region | collected 2000-01-01
AAAAGTTGGCCAAATTGAACAATATGCCAGTCGTAACAAAGGCAAACGAAATGGAAAATGTAAAGAAAAAGTATGTATTTTTAATCAAGAGAATGAGAGAATTTGAAGATGGATTGTACAATGAATGGGTGAATCGAGTGGAAAAATCAACACTGAGCAAGCTCAACAACACATTGTTCAAGCGATTACCAGATAAGAAGATTATTGTCAATTTTGATAGTGCACTATCAGCATGTATACAAGAGGTCAAGTACTTGAACCAATTCAAGATGAACGTTCCACAAAATGCAGAAAATATTTATAGTACCAAGGATCAATTCCGGTACCTTATCGGATTGATGGAACACATGGCTCGTCAGTACAATACAATTGTACAAACAATTACAGAATTTGAACGACCACTTATTCAAGATCAACTGAGTGTACTAGATTCACAGATCGAACAAGCGATTACTAACATGAATTGGAAGAGCGATAGTATTCAAGGATTTATCGAAGAAGCGAGAGCATCTGTAAAGGACATGTACGATAGAATCAACTTTTTGAAGGGGAACGTGAAAACGATAGAGAAGATGATTGCGAGTTGGATGAACTTGACGTCTATAGTTATTGCTGTTTCAACATCTGCGAAGAACAAAGACAGAGACAAGGAAGAAGTATCTATTGTCTCATCGAAATTAGTCAACTTTGTTGCCTTTTGGAGACACAAGAGCGGAACAAATATCGAAGACACGTCCAAACAATCGTTAACCAACGTTGTGTATACACAATGGAAGAACAAAACATTTACTACGATAAACAAAATCGGTGATGTTGTCACACAAGGAGTTAATGTACACAAAATCGTTGAAACAAGTAGAGAGAAGATCAAAGCACCTGTAGACTCACCAGCGTGGAAGAATTATTTGATCTTTTTGAATAACATGATATCGAAGGGTCTGTACAATTCTATCAAGCATAGTTTGCAATTCTTAATTCAAAACATGTCCCACATTCAGAGCATGAACGACTCTGGAAGCGAAACACCAAAACCTACTACAACGTTGATTGAGGTCAAACTAGAGTTGATAGGAAATGATGCTGTATATACACCTAGTGTACAAGCGAACATTGCAAACAGTGTTCAAGAGCAAGTACAGAAATGGATTTCACAAATGTTCTCATTGAGTGAAAAATTATATAGAGTGGACGACTCAACGCAAACACTAGAGTTGTTTATCAAATCAAGTACAAAGTTACAAGATTTACGGAATCGAGTGAAACAATTAGTCGATCTAACTGTACACAAAATGAAAGAGCTACGTAACTCGTACATCAAGTTTTCATTCTTGTGGAATGAAAGCCCAAATGACTATCTTCAACGATTTGTTCGAGGTCACATCGAAGAAGAGTTTCAAGACGATCAAACATTTGACGATGAAGATAATGATGCCATTAAACAAGACGAAGCGTTGTCGCTAAACGAATTTGAAATACAAATTGTCAAGTATGAAAAGTATTTAGAACAGATATGGGAGATATCGGATACTACGAATTTTGGATGGTTAACAGTCGACGCATCATCAATTCGACAAGCAGTTGCTATGATGGCGGCAAAATGGCGACTAACCTTTTTGGATTACCTATTGAACAGAGTCAAAGGTTCACTAGACGATTTTGATCAATTTGTCAACAAGATGAAGGTCGGATTGAAACAAGAAGTTGCCAAAGATGATTACGAAAAGTTGAAAGAAATGATGGGTTATCTATTAGAGATAAAAGAGCAACCAGAAAACATCAAAGGCGAGGCGCACTTTGAGCCACTTAAAGAGATGGTACATCTACTTCGAAAGTATGATATCAAAGTTCCACAAGAAATCACAAATGCACTCGACGATGCCAAGAACAAATGGAAAGATTTACTCAAAGAGTATTTTGAAATCAAAGATAAATTATCAATACTTCAGGGAGAAGAGATTAAAAAAATCACCAAAGCCGAAACAAACTTTAACGACGAAGCGAATGATTTCCGAGAAGAATTTGCGGTTATGGCACCGTTTGATTACCAAGTTGGAGTTGTCAAGTGCTATCGCACAATAGACCAAGTTCATTTAAAGATTAACATGATCGAGGATGAACTGAAAGAGTTACGTGCGAAACAAAAATTATTTGGTCTCATGCAGAACCAAGGAAAAGCAGTCAAAGAATGTCGAACAGAACTAAAACTTTTGAAAAAGATATGGGATTTGGCTGCAATGGTGAGGTGGCAAATAGAAGATTGGAAGAAAGTGCCATTCTTGGCCATTGACTATAATGAGATTCAAGAACAAACCAAACGATTCAAACAAGAGTTGAACATGCTAGACAAACGAGTCAAACGTTGGGACGTGTTCAATGGACTATCTCAGGATGTGAACAATTTTGTCGTCACACTACCATTGATTCAAAAGTTGAGAAATCCTGGTATGAGAAAGCGCCATTGGGAAATGTTAATGCACAAGGCGAACATCGTGTTTGAACTAAGTGACAATTTCCGATTGGAAAATTTACTTACTTTGAACCTTCACAACTACGTAGAAGCTGTAGAGGAGATTGTCGATCGAGCAGTAAAAGAAATGAAAATGGAGAAACAAATATCCGATTTGAAACAGATATGGAGTGGCTTGAGTTTTGCATTTACAAACTTTAGAAATGAACTCGAGTTGATAAAGATTCCAGAGGAAGTGATCGAAAGTATGGAAGATCATCAAGTACAGTTACAGACATCAAGCGCACAACGATTTGTTGACTTTTTCATTTTTGAAATTGAAGAATGGCAATCAAAGCTTGGAAAGGTAGATACAATTATTACTTTGTTATCGGATGTACAAAGAAAATGGTTGTACTTGGAAACAATATTTATTGGTTCGGACGATATTCGAGAACAATTGCCTGAAGATTTGAAACGCTTTGATAGTGTTGATGCTGCGTTCAGAGTCATACTAAAAGAAGCAAAAATAGTTGGAAATATAGTTGAATTTTCATTACGGGAAGGATTAGAAGAGCACTTAACATTCTTACAAGAACAACTCGATTTGTGTGAAAACAAACTCACTGCATATTTGGAAGAGAAAAAGAAGGCTTTCCCTCGTTTCTACTTCACTGCCGTTACGGATCTATTAGATATTCTTTCCAAGGGCGGTCAATCACCACACAATGTCATGAAACATATGGGAAAACTATTCCAAGCAATTGATACACTCAAGTTCCGAGAAGAAAACGGTGTAAAAACAAGTGAAGCGATAGGGGTAGTATCCCGAGAAGGTGAGAATGTAAAACTAAAAGAACCATGCCTATTGCAAGGGAAAGTAGAAGTGTGGTTAAACAAATTGGAGCAAGCCATCAAAATGAGTTTAAGAAATATTTTATCGAAAGCGATGCAAACGTATGAGGAGAAACCAAGAGAGAAATGGTTGTTAGATTATCCAAGTCAAATTGTACTTGTTGCATGCCAAATTTATTGGACGCAAGAGGTGAACGTTGTGTTTGAGCAACTAGAAGAAAACAATGAGAATGCAATGAAGGACTATAATCGCAAACAAATTACACAACTCACCAATTTGATACAAATGGTTCAACAACCATTAAATCCAGAGGATCGACAAAAGATTATGAATTTGGTGACTATTGATGTGCATGCTAGAGATGTTGTCGATCGACTCATTCATGATAAAGTTCAAACGTCACAAGCGTTTGAGTGGCAATCACAACTAAGGCAACGCTGGGATGAAGCGCATCAAGATAACATTATCGAAATTTGTGACGCCACCTTCAAGTACGGATACGAATATCTAGGAAATGGACCACGTTTGGTGATTACACCTCTTACCGATCGTATCTACATCACTTTGACTCAAAGTTTACATTTGATTATGGGTGGTGCACCAGCTGGTCCCGCAGGTACTGGAAAAACAGAAACAACAAAAGATTTAGGATCACAGTTGGGTAAACCAGTGTATGTATTCAATTGTTCCAATCAGATGGATAACACTACACTTGGTGATATTTTCAAGGGATTAGCATCAAGTGGGGCCTGGGGTTGCTTTGATGAGTTCAATCGTATTGCAGTAGAAGTGTTGTCTGTTGTTTCTACACAGTTCAAAAGTGTATTGAATGCAATTAAGGCAGGAAAGTCGCGTTTCATGTTTGAGAAAGATGAAATTAGTTTGGATCCTACCAATGGTGTTTTCATTACTATGAATCCTGGATATTTAGGTCGTACTGAATTACCAGAGAGTTTAAAAGCACTTTTTCGACCTGTTACAGTGGTTGTGCCAGATTTGGAACTCATTTGTGAAAATATGCTCATGGCAGAAGGATTCATCAATGCAAGACCACTAGCAAAGAAGTTTATCACATTATACAGCTTGAACAATGATCTATTATTGAAACAAGATCATTACGATTGGGGTTTACGTGCTATCAAATCCGTGTTAGTAGTTGCAGGAACGCTCAAGCATGCTAAACCAACTGTACCTGAAGATCATATTCTAATGAGAGCATTACGTGACTTCAACTTGCCAAAAATTGTAGTCGATGATTTAGAAGTATTCAACGGATTAATTGAAGACTTGTTCCCAGGTATCAACCCACCTCGAAAAGTTGATGAACAATTTGAAGTCTTAATTGCTCAAGAGATCAAAGAAGCAGGTTGGCAAGCAGAAGAGAACTTGGTATTGAAGGTAGTGCAGTTAGCAGAGTTGTTGTTCGTTCGTCATAGTGTATTCATCATCGGACCAGCAGGTGCAGGAAAAACAGTAGCGTGGAAGAGTTTACAAATGGCAATGTCGAAACGTGATCCACAAAACAAAGTCACAGTAAGAGATTTGAATCCAAAAGCGATTACGTCGCACGAACTATATGGTCACTTTAGTGACACAAACGGAGAGTGGCATGATGGTCTATTGAGTAGCATCATGCGTGAGTTAGCAAATGTAGAAGATACTAAACCAAAATGGATTATATTAGATGGTGATTTGGACACCGAATGGATTGAGTCAATGAATTCTGTTATGGACGATAATCGAATTCTAACATTAGCAAATAACGATCGTATTCCACTAAAAGCTCACATGAGACTCATTTTCGAAATTTCTCATTTAAAGTATGCTACACCTGCTACTGTTTCTCGTGCTGGTATCTTATACATTAGTGAACGAGATATTGGTTGGAACCCATATGTTACAAGTTGGATTGATCGAAGACCAAACACAGAGCGTGCTCATATGCTTATACTAGTAGACAAGTACATTCCAGAATCACTACGATACATTAGAAGAGAGTTCAAACACATTGTACCCATTTCTGATTTTGCAATGGTGCAGAGTTTGTGTTATCTACTCGATGGATTACTTGTTCCAGAGAACGTTCCAACAGGAACAGAAAAAGATATCTATGAAGCGTTCTTTGTGTTCGCTGCTATTTGGGCGTTTGGCGGTGCTCTTCAAGAGAATGATAAAAAGACAGCCAAAGTACAATTTGATAAGTGGTGGCGTAACGCGTGGAAGACTGTCAAGTTCCCAGAAGAAGGGACAGTATTTGATTACTTTTATAATCTGAAACAAGCCAAGTTTATACTTTGGAAAGAACGCATTGAGGACTTTTCATTTAATTCTGACATACCACTATCAGATGTTATGGTTTCAACTGAAGAGACTGTTTGTGTACAATACTTTATGGATTTGCTTGTACATCACGGGAAGCCGTTCCTACTCGTTGGAAATGCAGGTGTTGGAAAGACAAAACTGATACAACAACGATTGCACTCGATGGACTCAAACATGTTTGCTTCGGCAACAATCAACTTCAATTATTATACCGATTCGATGACATTGCAAAATATTATGGAATCAAACCTAGAAAAGAAAGGAGGAAACAGAAAGATTGGACCTTCTGGAAACAAAATTATGATCTTCTTTATTGACGATTTGAATATGCCTGTAGTAGATCAATACGGAACGCAAAGTCCAATTCAATTGTTACGACAACATATTGATTATGGTCATTGGTATGATAGACAAAAGTTGACATTGAAAGAAGTTGTGAAAGTACAATACGTAGCATGTATGAACCCAACGGCTGGAAGTTTTGTCGTCAACCCAAGACTGCAACGACATTTTGTCACTCTTGCAGTTAATTTCCCAAATCGTGCCAGTTTGATGAACATTTATTTATCAGTCATGCAAGGACATACTTCACGATTTGTAAAAGAGATACAAGATATGGCAACACTACTTGTGAAGGCGACTCTAGATTTACATGACAAAACTATACTCACGTTCACAAAAACAGCGAGTAACTTCCACTACGAGTTTAATTTGAGACAATTATCAAGTGTATTCGAGGGAGTATTACGTAGTCAGCCTGATTATTTTAAGACTCCTGTCAAGTTCTTACGACTAGTCATGCACGAATGTATGCGAGTGTACTCTGACCGATTAACAATGGATAGAGATGTTAAAGAGTTTAGAACTGTTTTAACACAAGCAATGAAAGCAGATTTTGCTCCATTGATGGAAGAAGCAAACAAGGACCCAATTCTATTTGCTCACTTTGCACATGGTATAAGAAGTGGTGATCCAATCTACGATGAGTTCCATGATATGGAACATGCGTCAAAGAACTTGAACGAGGCACTGTCAGAGTACAATAAGACTTTGTCGGTGATGAGTCTAGTGTTGTTCGAAGACGCTATCAACCACGTATGTAGAATTAGTAGAATCATACAAGGACCAAATGGAAATGCTTTGCTAGTTGGTGTTGGAGGTAGTGGAAAGCAATCGCTATCACGATTGGCGGCATTTATTAGTGAACTACAAGTGATTCAGATTACAGTCACAAGAAGTTACAATGTTGAAAATCTGAAAGAAGATTTGAGAACAATGTACAAAATGGCAGGAATCAAGAATCAAGGAACGGTATTCCTGTTTACAGACACTCAAATCATAGACAAACGATTCTTGGTGTACATCAACGATCTTCTGTCATCCGGCAACATACCGGATCTATTCACAAAAGAAGAAGCAGTAGAGATAGCCAATTCACTACGAACTGAAGCAAAATCGTCTGGCATTGTAGATGTTTCCGCTGAGAATTGTTGGCGATATTTTATCCAGAAAGTGAGAAGAAGTTTACATGTTATTTTATGCTTCTCACCAGTTGGAAACAACTTTAAAGTTCGAGCAAGAAAGTTCCCTGCACTTGTGAATTGTACTGCTATTGATTGGTTCTTCCCGTGGCCACATGAGGCTTTACTTCGAGTAGCATCGCGTTTCTTAGCCGAAGAAAAGATAGGAGACGATCAACAACGCGAATTGATAACTCAATTTATGGCATTCTCTCATGAAAAAGTGAATATGGTGGGAGAAAAGTATAGAGAGATCCAAAAGCGCTACAGTTATACTACACCGAAGAGTTATCTCGAATTGATCAAATTATACAAATTCATGCTCAAAGACAAGCGCAATGGTATCAAAATTAAGAAATCGCGTTTAGAAATGGGTATTGAGAAACTCAAACAAACTACCAACAATGTTTCCAAACTTGAAAAGCAGTTAATGGAGCAGAAAGTAGCAGTAGAAGAGAAAAAAAAAGATGCCGAAATCAAATTAGATACTGTTAGTACTTCTCGCAAGAGCATAGAAGAGCAAAACAAGAAGGCTCAAGAAGAAGAGCGAAAAGCAACACAAATTAAAGAAGTTGTCGAAGAACGAAAGGCTCAGTGTAACAAAGAGTTGGAAAAGGCAGAACCTATAGTAAAAGCGTCGAAAGAAGCTCTGAGAACTCTTAATGTAAAAGAGTTGACTGAATTGAGATCTATGAAGGCACCTGCTCCTGGTATCCAACTAGTATTTAGTGCTGTGCTCGTGTTGCTAAGTCCTAAGAGTGGGTTGACTCGTGATGTATCATGGAGTGCTGCACAAAAGAAAATGGCTGCTGGAGCAGAAAAATTCTTAAAAATGTTAGAGAATTACGACAAAGAGAACATTATGCCAAATGTATTACAAGAAATAGAAAAGACATACTTGTCAAAGAAGGATGAGTTTAATTACGATGCCATTTACACAAAATCGAGAGCCTGTGCAGGTTTGTGTACATGGGTAATCAATGTTGTCGCATACTACAAGATTCATTGTGAAGTTGAGCCATTAAGAAACAAATTAGCAGAATCAGAACTCCAACTCGCAGAAGCACAAGAAAAACTTTCAAAAGTACACAAAAGAGTTGGCAAGTTGAATACTGCTCTTAAGAAATTAGAAGCAGAATTCCAAGAAGCAAATCAAAAGAAATTAGATGTCATTGCAGAGCAAAAGAGAACAGAACTAAAGTTGAAGCTTGCTCAAAGATTCGTAAAAGCATTGGCTTCGGAAAATGTTCGATGGACGGAAGGTATTAAGAAATTAGAAGTACAAGACTCGTTACTTGTTGGTGATGTACTCTTAGCATCCGCATTTGTAAGTTACGCAGGAGGATACAATATCAAGTTCAGAAGGGAGTTGATTGATGAGTGGATAAAATTCTTAAAGACAAACAATATACCAATGACTGATAACCTGAATCCTGTTACATTGTTATCGGATGATGCGGAAATTGCCAAATGGAGTAACAACAAACTACCAAGTGATCAAACATCAGTTGAGAATGGTTGTATTTTAACAAATTGTGAACGATGGCCACTTTTGATAGATCCTCAGTTACAGGGTATAACTTGGATAAAGAATCAATATGGAAAGAATTTGCATATTGTTCGTTTGGACAACAAGAGAATTATAGAAGTCATGGAGAAGGCTATCCAAGCCGGTGATACAGTACTAGTGGAGAATATTGGAGAAACTATTGATGCAACATTGGCTCCTATTTTGGGAAGAAACGTAATCATGAAGGGAGGAATGAAGATGATCAAACTAGAAAATGAAGTTGTATATCATGATAACTTCAAACTCATATTCCATACGAAGTTGGGGAATCCTCATTACAACCCAGAAATTCAAGCCGAAACAACTCTTATCAACTTTACTGTAACAGAATCTGGATTAGAAGAGCAACTACTCGCACTAGTTGTACAAAAAGAGCGTGAAGATTTGGAAGAACGTAGAGCAGAGCTAAGTTTGAGACAAAACAAATTCAAGATTGATTTGAAACAGTTGGAAGACACTCTACTCGAAAACTTGAACAACTCTGGTGATAACGTTATCGAAAATGTAGATCTAATTGAGAATTTAGAACAGAGCAAAGAAATGTCTGATAAAATCAAAGTACAAGTTGCAGAGTCAGAAGAAACCGAAAAGGAGATTAATTTGGCTCGTGAAGATTATCGTCGCGTTGCCATACGTGGAAGTATTTTATACTTTTTATTGGATCAACTCAAGATTATCCAAAATATGTATCAATTCTCACTATCGTCATTCGTGGTCGTGTTCAATCGTGCTATTCAAGCAACAGAAAAAAGTTCCGACTTGTCTGTTCGCATTAACAATTTGATTGATACGATCACCTACTCAGTATTTATTTATACCGATCGTGGATTGTTCGAGCGTCACAAGCTCATATTCAGTACTGCTCTTTGTTTGAAAATTCAAGAGGCCGATTTAGATTCACAACTATTAGAGTTTTTGATTCGTGGTTCGCAACTAACAGAAGTTTCTGATTCTAATCCCTTTGACGATTGGATGTCTGATGACACATGGATAGCATTAAATGCACTAGTTAAGATCGGAAAAGGATTTGAACGATTGATTGATGATATCAAAGGAAGTTCCAAGAGATGGAAAGCATGGTCGATGAGTGAAGCTCCGGAGAGAGTTGCACTTCCACAAGATTGGAAAAACAAGACCGAGTTCCAAAAACTACTAGTAATGAGAGCGTTACGTCCAGATCGTTTAACACAAGCAGTTCGATCATATGTTGGTGAGAAACTAGACAAGAGGTACATTGCTCCAAATCCATTTGTACTTGATCAAGTATTTGCCGAAAGTAGACCTAGCACACCAATGTTCTTCATATTGTTCCCTGGTGCCGACCCCATTAAAGACATTGAAGCATTAGGCAAGAAACTAGGATTCTCTGAAGAGAATGATAAGTTTGCGAACATTTCGCTTGGTAAAGGTCAAGAAAAGATAGCAGAAGATGCACTAGAAAAGGCATACAAAGTAGGAGGTTGGGTAGTTTTACAGAATATTCATTTGATGCAAAAATGGTTACCAATGTTGGAACGACAATTGGAGTTGTTATCAGAGGGATCTCACAAGGACTTCCGAGTATTCTTGTCGGCGGAACCTGGTAGTAACCCTATTCCACAGAGTATTTTACAATCTTCAATCAAGATTACCAATGAACCACCAGAAAACCTGCGCGCAAACATGTTACGCGCATTCTCCAACTTTACACCAGAACTTTTGGAATCGAGTATCAAAGTGAATGAATTTAAAACGATTCTATTCTCTTTGTGCTTTTTCCATGCACTCGTTCTTGGTCGACGCAAATTTGGATTCCAAGGATGGTCAAGAAGTTATTCATTTAACACTGGTGATTTGACTATTAGCGCCGATGTGTTGTACAATTATTTAGAAAGTAATGATGCGATTCCTTGGGCCGATTTGCGATACATATTTGGTGAGATTATGTATGGTGGACATATCACTGACAAATGGGATCGAAGAACATGTTCTACCTATTTAGAAATACTCATGCGTGAATTACTATTCGAAGATATGGAATTAGCACCAAAGTTCACTGTTCCACCAGCTGGTTCTTATCAAGAATACGAAGAATATATTGAAAACACATTACCTGATGAATCACCAGTCATGTTTGGTTTACATCCAAACGCAGAAATAGACTTCTTAACAAATGAATCAGAAAATTTGTTTAGAGCGATTACACAATTACGTGCAGGTGCTGGATCAGGAGCAGCTGGTATCTCTGACTCTAGAGAATCACGTGTTAGTGCACGTATTACTGAATTATTGGAACTTGTAGATAGCAAAGGATTTGACATGATGGAAATATCAGGAAGAGCCGATAAGAAGAATCCATACACGTGCGTTGTTCTTCAGGAATGTGAAAGAATGAACATACTGCTAGCAGAAATCAAAACATCATTACGAGAGTTGAAACGTGGATTAAATGGTGAACTTACCATTTCGGAACAAATGGATCAACTATTGAATGCGATGGATGTAGATCGTGTACCAACTAGTTGGACAAAGATTGCTTATCCCAGTTTGAGAACGCTACCATTTTGGTTTAAAGATTTAATGAGAAGAATCGAACAATTGGAAGAGTGGAGTAGCGAATTATTACTACCCAAGACTGTATGGATCTCTGGACTATTTAATCCTATGTCGTTCTTAACTGCTGTCATGCAAACTACTGCAAGAAAGACAGGTGCTCCTCTAGACAAGATGTGCTTGCAGACAGAAGTATTGAAAAAGTACAAACATGAAATAACTGGTCATCCAAGAGATGGATGTTATATTCATGGTTTGTACTTGGAAGGTGCTGGATGGGATATCAAAACAGGTATTTTGGCTGAAAGCGAGTTGAAAGAATTGAATGTAGAGATGCCAGTGATACATGTTAAGGCTATTCCTATTGATAAGAAAGATTTGAAGAATATGTACGAATGTCCTGTGTACATTACATCACAAAGAGGACCTACATACATTTTCACGGCACAACTGAAAACAAAACATGAAATTTCCAAGTGGGTACTTGCCGGTGTCGCACTACTGCTTCAACCCAAGTAAAACGGCAGGAGCATAACCTGCTATCTGTAAATTAGCATTTCGAACCTTGAAAATGTTGTGCTATGAGCGAATCATTATTCATCTGCGATAAATCAACTTTCACGATAATTAGAAAGTGTCCCGCTGTCGGATCCGACGAGCTGGAATCGCTGCTTATCTAAGCTCTACCGCTATTTTAAAATAGCTTTTAGATTTTTCCGCAAAATTTCATCAATAACTATGACCACTGAGTCTGACAATGCAGAAGCGGTGAACACACACGATCCAGCCTCCAGCGAAGAACTAATACACAAGGCAGAAGACGCACAAATTAAAGATCCAAATGAACCAAAAGTGTACTCTTCGCTACAACTCTTTCGCGTGATTGGATTCGATATAATATGGATACTTATTGGTACCTTTTTCGCGATGGGTCAAGGTATTATTCCAGTAGGTAAGATGTAACGGTTCATCTCACAAATAGTTTTCTTTTGGGTTATGGGAAATAGTTTTGGAGATATGGCCACTGCATCGGCTTCCGACATCGCAGGAGTAACACGAACACTAGCACTCAATATTACCTACATCGCCATTGCTGCCGGTGGCGCAGCATTTTTCGCGTGGTTCTTCTTCGGATTTGGATCACAACGTGTAGGTAACAAGATAAAACAAGCTTTCTTTGACGCTGTGGTAAGTTTTCATTACACATCTGACAATATAGACGAGACAAGAAATCGGATTTTTTGACATAAAGAAAGGAGGACAATTAGCGCATGTATTAAGTGACGATGCTGCAAAGGCGACAGATGTTTTCACTTCACATTTACAAACCATTATGCAGAACTTGACACAAGTAGTCGTTGGTGTCGTGTTAGCATTGGTTGCAAATTGGCAAATGGCGTTACTGCAACTAGTCGGTATACCATGCATGCTAGTTGTTCAAATGTTCCAGAGACCGATTCTCGCAAAGATTGCAACAAAGATATCACAACTCACAGGAGGATCTGTTGCCACTGCAAATGAAGTTATCACATCGATGCGTACAGTACGATCCATGGCAGGAGAGGAAAAAGAAGTCAAACGATACTCGAAAGAACTCGACCGAGTTAATTTTCTAGGATTCTTCAACGCATTAACCAAAGGTCTTGGAATAATGTTCACATTCTTTTTAGTTTGGGGATGCATTGGATTGTAAGTGTTACTTTTGAGAAACTAATAGAAAAGGGCGTTCTGGTACGGTGGAATTTTACTCCAAGCAGGAACAATCAACATTGGACAATTTATCAAATCATTTGGTCTATGTTTACTAAGTGTGATTGGTTTGATTTTCACGCTAGTACTTATTCCAGAAGTAATCAAAGCTCAAGCGTCTGCTGGACAGCTCTTGCGTGTCATTTTGAGAAAACCAGCTATGAGTTTCCGAGGTGGAACGATACTATCTGAAATTCAGGGCCACATACAGTTCAAGAACGTAACGTTCAGATACCCATCAAGACCAAAAGTTGCAGTTCTCAAAGATTTCAATTTGGACATTCAACCAGGTACAAGTGTTGCATTGGTTGGTCAATCTGGCTCTGGCAAGTCAACTATTGTTGGATTATTAGAAAAGTGGTATGAGCCAGAGACTGGTGTTGTAGAACTAGATGGAGTAGATGTTACAACAATCGACCCATTATGGCTGCATAGGTATTTGGGAATTGTATCACAAGAGCCTACTCTGTTCGCGACAACCATTCGTCGAAACATTTCTTACGCTGTAGATACCATCAACGGCCACATCACCACTCAAGCAAAGAAAGAGAATCCAAAAATCACCACTGAAGAATTGAGTCTATTACTACTCCCGGTTAGTCAAGAACTAATTGAAAAAGCTGCCATGGCTGCAAACGCTCATCAATTCATTTTAAGTCTACCAGATGGATATGATACAGTAATTGGAGAACGTGGAGTATCTTTATCGGGAGGACAGAAACAAAGAATTGCCATTGCTCGTGCTGTATTGCAAGATCCAAAGATTTTACTTCTTGATGAAGCAACATCTGCTCTCGATACAAAATCTGAAGCGCTTGTGCAAGAAGCGTTGGACAAACTTATGGTTTCGAGAACATCAATTGTCATTGCTCATCGATTGACAACAGTACAAGATTGTGATAACATTGTTGTTTTGAAACAAGGGCTAGTTGTAGAAATGGGAACTCACGATCAATTAATTGCAAATGAAAACGGAGCATATTACCAACTAGCAGCCAAGCAAATGAAACTTGGAAAAACAGAGAGTAGCTCTAGTTTATCCGATTTATCTGATGATGAGTCACAATCAGAATCTAATGGTAGTCATACTCCTGTAGATACAAGTGAAACAGCTGCCACTGAAATTGGATCCTTGGAACAAGTTTCAATTGTTGTAAATCCACAGCCAACTGAAGTACAAGAACAAATCAAACCAAAAGAGGCTGATGACAAGAAGAAACGCAAGAGAAAACACAAACGAGCAAAAGTAGAAGATTTCACAAACGAAGAAGATATCGCAGATATTCACGAACCAAAAATTCGCAACCCGTTCCTGATATTCAAACTTTGTGGACCAGAACTGATATTTTTGGCATTGGGAACTGCAGGTGCTTTTTGTTCAGGAACAGTACCTATTTTCAATTATCTATTTTTCGGAAACGTTGTATCGGCGGTTACTCCTGCTCGTACTTCAGATGGAGCGTTTATTCCATTCCCACCAGGATACTCTATTTCGGAGCAAGTATCTAGACAAGCCTCATACATCTCGATTGTTGCTGGTTGCGCAGCTGTTGCTCAATTCACTAGTACGTTTCATTTTTAATCTACTTAACACTCTAGATTGGTTTTTTACAAACTTGGCATTTGAACGATTCGCTGTTCGAATCAAGAGAATGTATTTCACAGCAGTAACAAAACAAGAGATGGGATTCTTTGACATCAAAAAGAGTGGAAAAATCCTTTCTACATTGAGTGAAGATATTGGATCCCTAGTTGATGGATTCACATTGCGAGCGTCCTTATTCTCCCAATACATGGGACAATTTATTATCGGTATCATTTTGGCGTTAATTGCATCATGGCAGACATCATTAGTCATGTTAGCAGGAGGTGTACCTACAGTTGGTTCCATCATGTTCTTTTGTGGATTAGCTATCAATTACTACAACAAGAAAATCATGCACTTGTCTGCAAGTGCTTTGTCAACTGCAAATGAAGTCATTGGTTCTATTCGTACTGTAAGATCAATGGCAGGAGAAGAAAGAGAACAACATCGATTTGGTAACGATTTGAGAAAAATTTTCTATGCCGGTTTGGCAAAATCACTGGCAACAGCGCTAAGTAAGATCTCTTTGACATGATTTTCTAATCTTTAGTGATGGGTGGAATGCAATTTTGTATTTGGGGAGTAGCAGCGTTAGCGTTCTGGTATGGAGGTACACTGATTTCCAGTGGTGCATTGCCTTCTGGTTCTCTTTTGCAAGTATTTGGTAACATGTTGTTTGCTGTACTGGGTGCTTCCATGGCTCTTGCAGAAGTTCAAAACTTTTTCAAAGCAGCTGCAGCTGCACATGAAGTACAACTAGTTGTAGAAAGAAGACCTGCTATACCATGCAAAGGTGGACTCACTCCTGAAGGTATTCATGGTGACATTGAATTCAAGAACATTGTATTTGAATATCCATCAAGACCCAATGTTATTGTCATGAAACATTTTAATTTGTCGATTAGAAGTGGACAACATATTGCACTCGTTGGAGAAAGTGGTTGCGGAAAGAGTACTATTACTGGTTTGATTGAACGATTCTATGATCCAAAAGAAGGACAAGTTCTAATCGATGGAAGAGATATTCGAGAACTAGATGTACAATGGTTACATAGAAACATTGCCATTGTAACACAAGAACCAACGCTATTTGCAACAACAATTAGAAAGAATATCACATACGCAGTAGGAGATGAAAACGTAACAATAGATCGCGTTATTGAATGTGCAAAAGCTGCAAATTGTCACGATTTTATTACAAATTTACCAAATGGATACGATACAGTTGTTGGAGAAAGAGGTGTAAGTATGTCTGGTGGACAGAAGCAGAGAATTGCTATCGCTCGTGCTATGATACAAGACGCATCTGTATTGCTACTCGATGAAGCAACTAGTGCGTTAGACACAGAGGCTGAAGCTCTTGTACAAGCAGCTCTAGATAGACTCATGGTTGGAAAAACTACAATAGTAATTGCACATCGACTCAGCACGGTACGAAACTGCCATTTGATTGTTGCCATGAGAGCAGGAGAAGTAATCGAAATGGGCACTCATGATGCTCTTGTACAGAAACGAGGGTAAGTTATTTATGCACACACTAACTTGTAGAATGTATTACAAACTGGCAAAGAAGCAAATGGAGTTTGGACAGGATAAGGGTAGCAAGCAAACTGTTGTTATGACAGAAAATGATTAAACGTGTTTACCATACATCATTGCACGAGCATTTACCATCAATAAAATGATGCAAGCGTTTCGCATCTCTCATTATAATTTCTCTCTTTTTTAGCTTGGAAACTGCTTTGTTGAACTCGTGACAATCATTGCATACTCGTAGATTTTTAATCATGCGTATTGGTCCTTTCTTAACTTTGTGAAGTCCTAAAAACAAAGCAGTTTTTTCGCTATGCTCGCAAAGAATTTTCTTTTTCTCCTCATCGCTGACTTGATCTGTCACTGCAGATAGTTGTGGTATGTACGCACTGGTTTCTTGTAGTGCGTTATAGATCTCCTCCCTTTCTTTGACAACTAGATCTTTAAACTCTGCTGGTATTTCCCTTGCAATAGTCGTTGCGATACCATCATCCAGTATAACTCGTGTTTGGCCTGGAATCTTTTTTATCCCTCTACTCTTCATTTCTAGCCATTCAGCATCTGCTTTTTCACTCATTCCTGCTTCTGAATATATATTCGACATTAGTACATAAACATTAGCATCATCAGGCTGAATTTTCTTGATAATAGATGCTATTCGTTCTGCTCTAGATACGTCACCTTGCAATCTACATGCTCCCAGTATAGCCATCCAAGAGATTATATCTGGAGCTTCAGAGTCTAATAATATTCTCTCTGCTCTTGCTATATCTCCTGCTCTTGCGAATGCGTCTACTACGCATCCATAATGCTTTTGCTCAGCGGTAATGTTATACAATTTCATACTTGAAAACAGTTCCCAGGCTTTATCACACATCAACGAGTGCGAACAAGCAGTCAACACAGATATAAATGTCACAGAGTCTGGCTTGAGACCATACCGATCTATTCCTTCAAAAAACAGCCTGACAGCGTCTTCTCCACGACCATACATGCCATACACAGAAATCATAATGTTCCATGTAACTTGATCAAGCTTCTTGAACTGTGTTTTCATGTACTCAAATATACGTATCGCACTATTAAAGTCTGTACATTTTGCGTACATGTCTAGAAGGGTGTTTAGCACCTGTATATCATGTATTACTGGACAATCTTGTAGTACCTGCTCTAGTTCAAGTACAGAAGCAAGTGATCCTGATTCTCCGCATGCCTTCAATAAGAACACTATAATATTATTCGAGATCAATGAGCTGTTTTTGGTGATAATGTTCTTGATAAATCCTATTGCATCATCCATGTGACTACAGGCGACGTAGAATGATACTATACCATTCACACGTTCGCGTGATAGCGTTGTTTCGCTTCGCAACATGTCTTGGACAATTCTGTGACCATTTTTGTGATCTCGCGTTTCCGTACATGCTTTTAGTAGAATACCCCGCAACTGCATGTCAGGTTCTATTGACATACCATCGTATATTTTCATAGCTGCTTCAATGCTATCACAGTATGCGTACATCTTTGTAACTGCCGTCATGGATATTATGGTCTGTTTCTTGATGCGCTTGTGTATCTTTTTACCTAATTCCAGTGCACTAGCTCCTTGTTTTGCACAACCAATGAGCATCGATGCATGTGCCATATCGTCTGCTACTCCTTTTTCCAACAGATGATCATAGATTGCAACTGATTGCTGGAAACAATCGTGCTTAATATATTGTTGAATTAAACTGCTGCAAACCACTACATCACCGTATAAATGCTCTTGCTTGACTAACTCATGTAACATTTGTACTGTTGGTAGGTCTAGGTTGTCTTTCAGTAAGATACTAAAAGTGTATGCATCGGGTGAGCAGTTGTGGCGCTTCATGACGTCAAGTACAGATAATGAATTTGTAACATCACCACGTAACGCGCTAATCATCATGTTAAATGTTTTAATAGGTACCTAATAGTTAGAGATATACTATTACTTACTTGTGGAACCACTGTTTGTTTCAAAAACTGTACAAGGTTTTTCACGAACGTGACATTCTTTTCGTTCGTTGCGATTTCTACTAATGCTTTTATAATGGCTGCTGTTGGTTGCATTTTGTTTGCCATTATACGTTCCCAAACATCGAATGCTTGCTTGGCAGAGTTTGTGCTCTTACACTTTGCAATTAATATGCTACATAGTATTGCGTCCGGTTTGTTCTCTCCCGTTTTTGGCAGCGCATCAAATATCGAAAATGCCTCACGCAAGTCCCAGTGGCGAGATATTAACGTTGCTGCACGCTTTGGTGTTGGATTCTGCATAAACTCTGTTACATCTTTTTTCATGTACTTATCGAAACGTGTTTCTCGTGGCTGAATTAGAGTGGAAGAGTATCTATAAAATTTCACACTCTTCAAACACGCAAATGTGTTGCGTGAGCTAGCCCAAAACATTCTGCCCAACTTTTTGTAAATTCGAAAAAGAACATGAACGTACGAGTTAGAAGGGACAACAGCACTAACTATCCTACTGGCACAATACAACTCAATCAAAAGGTCACAGAAGAATCGAACCTAGAAACATTTTACCGAACATATCGCGAAACTGAAGAGCAAGAACATTTATTTAAACAATGGACTCGTACTATTATTGAAAATCCCTCTGAAATACCCAGAGTAGTA
>JAESGV010000432.1_pt1 | contig 18760 bp, 21 predicted proteins | sample 9269781 | NCBI WGS metagenome assembly JAESGV01 (sample SAMN15741586, study PRJNA653496) | algae metagenome | isolation source: Tildeniella torsiva UHER 1998/13D and co-occurring heterotrophs from... | place: Slovakia: Slovak Paradise National Park, Hrabusice, Kosice Region | collected 2000-01-01
CGAAACACAATCCATTCTCAACTACAATCAACGAGTTATGAATGTACTTCAAGTTCAAGAAAAAGCGTTACTAGGAACCAATTTTGTTGATATTTTCGATGAAGAGTCACGGTATCCTTTAAAACTAGCGCTACAGCAACAACAAGGAGATTTCTTTTCAGATGGATCGTATTTGGAAGTAACAGTTGATGGAGAAAAAATTTACTTGTCGATGGGAATCTCAACATTAGCAGATGGCAAACTACCAAGACAGAACATTATTTTGCACAACGTTACGCAGATTTACAAGAGTCGTCAAAAAGTAGATTCATTAAATGCAAGTCTCACAGTGGCGATGAAAAAGGCAGAACAAGCAACTGTTGCCAAGTCACAGTTTTTAGCCTCTGTATCGCATGAATTACGTACTCCTCTACACGGAGTAATTTGTTGGTATGTTCCTAATATTTCTATTTTTAACCACTCGTAGTTGCGATTTACTCATGGAAACGTTTTTAACTTCAGAACAACGAAATTTTGTCAAAGTGATTAACAAATCATCATCAATGTTACTCAATCTAATAAGTAACATTCTAGATTTTTCTAGAATCGAAGCAGGGAAACTGGAACTCGATAACGCTAGATTCAATTTTGAAGATTGTTTGCACAACATCATTGCGACAATGAACATTGCAAACAAGAAAAAGGCAAAAGAAACAATAGAAATCAAACTCGAAGCAAGTACACACCTACCAGAACACGTCATAGGCGACGAGATGCGTTTCACTCAAGTGTTGGTTAATTTACTAGGAAATGCGATCAAATTTAGTAACAATGAGGGTACTGTTACTGTTCGAGTGGATACTGTTCATAACGATGAAGGAAACGATAATCACAGCGACGACATTGATATGAGAATTGATGTTATCGATCATGGAATAGGAATACCTCAAAATCGTCAACAAGCATTATTCAAACGATTTGTTCAAGTTGACTCAAGTAGTGCTAAGTTGTATGGAGGAGCAGGTCTTGGTTTAGCCATCTGTAAAACACTAGTACAAAAGATGGGTGGTAGAATATGGATTGATAAAAGTGAACCAGGGAAAGGATCAACATTCTCGTTCACGTGTAGATTCAAAAAGTTTAGTGATAATATTGCTCCACGAGAGGTGGTAGATCATACACTAGACGACAGTTTTGACTTTTCGAATACTAGAATACTCATTGCTGAAGATAATAACATTAATCGAAGGGTTATGAGTGCGATGCTTGATGGAATAGGAGCACCACATTATACGCTCACTGCTGATGGTCAAGAGGCATTCGATACGTTCCAACAAGACAAGTACGATATAGTATTAATGGACTTGAATATGCCAAGAGTTGATGGAATAGCAGCAACGAAAATGATCAGACAATACGAAGAAAATCACGGAAAGAAACATTGTATAGTTATAGCTGTTACAGCAAATGCAAGTGAGCTGCAAAGAGACGAATGTATGAATGCTGGAATGACAACTTTTGTTACAAAACCAATACGAAAACAAACGTTGCGACGTGTTATGGCTAAAAGCTTACGAGAGCGGTAGTCGTACTACGAGCAACACTAGGTTAAAAATTAAATGTAAATAGAACAAATTTATCTACTGTGGTTTGCAGTTATTTTTCTTTTGCTTTCTTCTGTAAGATCCAGCGCAACGGATCACAGAGTCAAAGGTATTCTTTAGTCCTGTTTGCGTTTTTGATGAGTTTTCTACATACCCAATACATCCACACTGTTGTGCCATGTATTCACCTTCTTCATACGTAACAATGTTTAGTCCCTTGTCTTGCAATCTTTGTAAACAATCAGGATCTTTTCGTAGATCAATCTTTGCGCCGCAGAGTAGCACAGGAACTTCAGGACAATGTTGACGAATCTCTGGTAACCATTTGGTAACAACATTCTTGAATGAAGCTGGATTCACAACGGAGAAAACTAACAGAAATACTTCTGTCCCTGGATAACTAAATGGTCGAATTCTATCATATTCCTCAGGTCCTGCAGTATCTATAGAAATGTTAGTAACGCAATTGTATTTTTACCCCACAACCCCATTCCTATAGACTTTTCTCCAACCAAAACATTAGCAGTGTAATTATCAAAAACAGTGGGTATGTAATCTGTAGGAAACACGTCACTAGATTTAAAAAAAACAAAAACACTACTTACCTAGTATACGTGATCAACATACTAGTCTTCCCAACTGCACCATCACCAACAATCATTACTTTGATATAATTTGAACCAGAATGTTGATGAGGGAACAATTTGTCATAATCTGGTATCAAATGCAAGTAGTATGGATCTTTGGGGATTCCATAAACTTCTTTTGTACTCCTGGTCCATGCATGTTGCAAAATGAATTTTTTCATTTCAGAACTTGCTTCTTCTATATTCTGTTTGTAGCATTGGTACATGAAATCAATCGCTTTTTTGTATTTATCTGTTGATTCAGTGTTTTTGATTGTTTCGATTTGTTGAGCGTATTTGTTACGTACGACTGCGTATTTCTGTTCTTTCATTTGATCATTAAAATGCGTTTCCCAGAGAACATTATCTGCATTGTGAGTACAAAATTGTATCTTACGTGTTGCGTACATGGCAAATGTCCAATTCTTACTTGTGAGGATAATCGAAACTAAATCCATTGGACGTAAGAATTGTAGAATATTAAGAACGGCATCTCCCAACTCTTCGAGATAGTCGTCATACACTGTGTTCGTCTGATTCGATCTAGATGGTGGACCATTTTTTGCGACACCACCAACGGCCATCACATCGTTATTGTGATAAACAGCACTGGCAAAAACGCAATCTTCTCCCAATGACTTTTCAATCGGTGTCCAGTCATTTGTGAGGGAGTAACCACTTGGAAAATCTTGTGTAAAATCGCATCCACCAACTACGTGTATAATTCCATCTACTTGGTATGAAACATGTCCAAATCTTCCAGTTGGAAGTTTTGGACATTCTGTAACGTGATATGTATTCAAATTGATTTGAATAACAGAATCGTGAACTTGACGATTGTTACTGCAACCTCCAATAACGGTCATTAGCCCTGTTGAAGCATCTATCTCTGCAGTGTGGTGGAATCTTGCTTCGATTTTTTTTGTTCTCAGTGGTTGTATTGGCAGCCACTGACTTGATTTAATATCTAATGTGTAAAGATCGTTGCAACAGAAACCTTCATGGTCGTAACCTCCAAATACAAACATTTTTTGCTCATATACTACTGCAGTGTGGCCGTATCTCGGTGATGGTCTATACCTATTCCCAGTTGTTACGATATCACTCCATGCATTGTTCAAAGTGTCGTACGAATGTAGATCGTTTGCATAACCGTTTGCTTTGCCACCAAAAATAATTAATCTGGAGTCACACGCAACTGCCGAGTGAAAATTACGAGCCATAGGTACTGATTGCGAGGTTATTTCTTCATATTGATTTAAACCTTCTGTAATGTTAGTTAAAAACAGCGTTCTAGTACCGTTGTATTTGAGTAACTGATTTGTAAGCGTAGGACCTTGTTGAGAACCAGGAAAGGCTCCACCAAATACAAATATTTTATCGTCTACCTGTGTTTGTGAGTGTCCGAACTTGTTTGTGGTCATTTCAGCTGTCAGAGCTACAATTACCAAGAAAATGTACGTCGCATAACTAAGAGGTAAGCATAACACTGTAATATTTCATCTTTTACAAATCTTCCAAAGATCAAGTATAAATTTCTTCAACAAATTTCATTCTTCCAATGCGTTACAAGTTCATGAACGGAGTCGTATGTGCGCTAGCGCAACGTGTCTCCTATTATCTTCTATTTTGCTGACGATTTTTAGGCTACTAGGGAATTGATTCCATATATGGTAATGGAAGAAAAAGCGGAGGCAGGTGTGGCTGTTCAATAAGTTTAAAAACATGCGGATTTTCAATGTTCGATATCTTTCAGTTTTGAAAAAACAATAGCATGACTATCAACACACGAGGTTTCTCTCCACAATCTAGGTGCAGTTCAGATGAAGAGTACGATGTTGCATTTACTCTCTCAAACTTTGCACCCACAGATCCTTCATTAGTAACTAACAAAAACAAAATACAAAAGAAAAAATCTAAAGCCAACAAAATCAAGATACCATTTCACGACATAGTACGATTCCTTAATGTACCTCAAAATATCGTGGCTGAAAAACTCGGATGCTCTATTTCTACATTGAAACGGCGATACTATGAACTACAGTGTGGTCAGAGGTGGCCAATAAATAGTGCAAATAGTGATACAGGTAAAGAATTCCTAGAGTCCTTGAAGCTGTCTAACGAAGAAAAGTCCAAGATAAAAACAATACTAAATCAACACGAGGTAGAGTCAGATTTTGTGGATCCATTGACAATGAAAGTCTTGCAATGTGCATTTGTACAAAACTTATAAACTAGTGTTAATATAATCTACTTATTCTTCATACAAATCGTTTTCCTCACATGTTGCAACACTAGTTGTAACAGCGGTGTTTTCCAAAACAAACACTTTGACATCTAAGTCACAAAGCGCACTTAAGGCAGAGGACAAGGCGGAATGGCCGACAGGATCATCTCCAATGCTTTGGGCAAGTACCTTTCCGTTTTTATTAAGAATTGGAGCAAGGAAGCTCTCAATTTATCATTTCTAAGAGGAGAAGGTATTTCTGCGCTTCACATGCTCTTAAAATTATAGGCGAGTTGAAAAACTTGGAAATTAACGACGATGTTGTTCAAGAAGTTTTAAACATACCATTTCTTTCTGTTAAAAAAGTTCACGTGAATAGATTAGGTTGCAAGGTTTGTATAATAATTTTCAAAACCTAAATTGTTAGATGCCTTCCCTCACGAGGCTAAATAATGATCCGTTTGTTATTTGGATGGATACTATGACGATAGAAATAGAGGAACCAACAGAACTGCGACCATTCAAAACACCACTTGCTGATTTTTTGAAAAGTAAGCAGCACGAATCACACTAACAAAATAGCCATGAACACCGGTTCCACAAAGCAATCAACTCCAACAGCAAAAAAATATGGTTTTATAGAACGTTTGATCGATGGGTTGCGCATACAGATAACAAATGTAATTGTTACTGTTAGTACACTTGGAAATCATCCTGGCACGAGTACAGGACTGTGGACACCACATTCTATTCAACTATCCATACACGACTTGGTGATTGCAACAACTGATCAACACTGGAGGTTGGTTGATTTAAAATATTCTGTACCAAAGTACGAGTCAAATAAGCCACTGATAGCGTACGCTGTTCACTCAGATTACTAACAACTAGTTTGCATAAAAAGGGAACTATGCGGAACCTCAGTGTCAAACTTATTCATCCCATACTCGAAACAGTGACGTTGTTGGAAAACGTTAGCGCAACTACATTTATCACGCAAACAAAAATGGCAGTTGGAAATCGTATCGTCAACTTGAGTGTGGATATTGTCTTGAATGAAGTCAAACTGACCCTCAACCAAACAGAGTTAGCACATTTGATACGTATGGTTACTGGTTTAATGGCAGCAACAAGAAGACAAGATTTAGTCGTTCCTCATTTGGAATGGATGAAAAAGAGAATGCGAGCAGCAAAAGGAGTGTCTTCAACGGTGTCGACACCTTCTCTATCCAGTGAACGAACAAATACAAACACAACAAAGATATCATCCTCAGCGATCAATCGATTTATAACAAAACAACAAGATGAAGAGGGTTCCGATGATGATTTATCAGATTCTGATGCTTTTTCTGAAGTTGGAGAAATGGCTTCTACAAGTACAAACGAATTCAACACTCGCGCTACAATCACTCTAATCATCAACGAAGCAAAAGCAACACTACGAAACGGTCCATACAGTTACCTATTAGAAATATTAGGTACTCATTTAACTCTTATTTCACCAGAAGATTCAATCACCGACAAACACGTTGAAGTTTCCGTTCCATTTATTCAACTACGTGAAACATCAGATGTTGTCGCGCAACCAAAGACTGAACAACAGTTCCAATTTACAAATATTATCGGACCACAATTTACACATCCACTGTACAATGACTACGTCAAGTCACCTATTCCAAGTCCAGTACTCTACACAATAGATTTACCATTATGGCCAGAATTTAAAGGACCTCATCAATTGGAAGGTATGCCACCCCCAATTCCAAGAAAACGATTTGACTCGTACATGGATTCAACTTTTAACTTGGCATTCAAACGCAAGTTCTTCGAAGTTGGAAAAGAAATGGTTCGTTTGAGATTTATATTTGCGCCACAAACTCTAGACTTTGTTTTAGAGTCACGTGTCAATCCTATCCAAATTATGCTCCATGTGAAAAAGTTGATTACACTAACAGAGTACATTTTGGAGTCTTTCCCTGACTTGTCGATTGAACCACCAGAACAAGATCGCCTTGTACTACCAAACTGGGATACGATTGTGAAAAAGACAAAACAAATGATCGATGTGGAGGAAGTCACTGGCGTACTAGATGAAGAGAACTCTATGGCATTGTCCTTTTTAATCGAGATTAGGAATCCTGCAATATTACTACCTTCCAACTCAAACGTTTCCGATTTTGATGGTGTATCAGAATTATTGAAATTGTCAACTCGGGAAATACTCATTACAAGTGACCCGCAAATCAAGAGACCTGAATGGGCAACAGGTGGACTTTTTGTCGAGAGAGCATTCCCTGCTATTGGAGATGTTGACTTTGTACAACACAAACAGCTTTGGGAGTTGTTACCTACCAAACTACAGTTCAAGTTAACAGAATTGGTTCTTGATTTGATGCCAAGCTACACAAGTGCTCCACAAAAGATTATGGAACCACTCAGTTTGACTGTTGATCTAGGAATCAATGACGACACTTTGGTATGTACATTTTATCAAACTAACAACATTAGAGTGATGCACATGCTGGTCTACCGAAACTTGTTCTTATGACCAGATTAGAACATTTGTCGTTCACCATTAACCAGAATCAGTATGTATTTTGATGCTCTCTTCTAATTTTTTAGATGTATTTTACTGATGGAGTTATTCAAGACGTACTTAGACGATCCACCAGATATTTCTACAGCTTTAATTCAAAAGACAAAACAGTTCACCGATCAAAACATGGAAATAATGCAAAATAGGAGACAATCGAATCCGGTACAACTAGTGGCAGTGGAGACACAGCTATTACCAACGTTGACTGTTCTCCGACTAGACAAAATTTCACTGACTATTTGCTCGTCCTCCAAGGAAATCGAGTCTCTATTCGATGCACACTCAGAATTTGGAACACCATTGAGCAGAGCAATCATTTCTAATTCTGAAGTCATGATCGAAACACACAAACCAACTCGTGTGCTAGTTGCAAAAGCTCGTATAGGTGCGGCTAGTTTAATGTCACCACCTCCTGCAAGTTTGGAAGTTCCTTACGACGCTATGTCAATAACACTTGCTCATAGGTCAATCGCACATCTATCAAAGCATATTTTTGAAGGGAATAACGAAGCAACAGAACCCATGATACAAGTGAGATACGAACATCCGTTACACATGGCTCTGCGTAACAACAACAAAAATGGAGAATGCAATTATCCATTGAACCCTCTTTTGAACGTCAAAGCAGATGGTGTACATGTTGGTTTGAACGTCAACAGTTTGTTCAAGGTTATTAAATTCCTCGAGTCAAGAGAAAACGTATTTGAACTCTCACCACTTGAAATTGCAAGACGTACTGCGAAAAGAACTTTCAAGTACATCAAAACGAAGATTGAGTCGCACAAGGAGTCGGCGTTACAAAAACCTGTTGTGATACATCCACTACCTAGTATTCCTAAAATTCAAACACCATCATCGCAAAAGGGAATGAAGTCAGGAAAGAAAAAGTATTTCAAGAATAGCCCAAGACTTGGTGAATCAGGAAACACGAACCTACCATTAACAGAAGAGGCAAACGGAACCACAGAAACAACGAATGAAAAAACAGTCGAACAACCTGTAGAGCAAGAGCAGCTCTCCGAAACAACCCCAACTGAAAATGTAGAACCATTAGTAACCACCAGCGAAAACGACCTACCACTACTGCAAATTGACGACAACGTTGAAGTAAAACCGTCAAAAGATCTATTCGACTTTTTAGAGCAAGAAGGGGAAAGTGATACCGTTTCAGAAAAGAAGAGCGTTGAGAACGAAGAAACAGGTCCAATAGATAATATCAACGAAACAGCAGAACCAGATACACATACAGACGACTCGATGGATACTGCTTCTCATCATGATACTCTAAGCGTTTCAGAACCACCAGTGAGTGATGTGTCTGTAACACCAACGACACCTTTGGGAGGCTATGGAGCAACGCCACTCACTCCAACTACACTACGCAAGAAAAAGAAGAGCAAGATAAAGCGACAACTTGAAAAGATGATGAACGAAGACACCAATCCACTACGAAGTACAGCAGACAAAAAGGTAAGCAAAGCGACAACTAATTAACACTATGCAGATTTATCCACTTTTATGGAATCTTCAAATCACTGCAGTAGAAGTCATAGTTGTTCAAGAAGGTGTGGATGGCGAAGAATGCTTTGGTGTAGAAATTGCCAACTTGGAAAGTCTTCATAATCCAGTAACTCGTGCCGTTCAAGAAACAACACAATCTCGTGAAAATCTTGCTCATGAGGTCATGTGTAACCTATCACGTGCTTCACCACAACAATATGATACGATGAACAACGATTTTGAAATGAGTGTCGAGTTGGAACAATTGCACTTTTACACGCAAACTACGGAAAAGCATCCTATTAGTGATCGCGTAGACATGAGAGCTATTATCAACAGTGATTATAACAAACCTATTCATTATGAAAAAGGAGTTCGCCTCGAAATTGGCCAAGATGACAAGTGGGTATTCAGCACTACACCTGTGTTCTACAATGTTATTAACTTCATTGTACGAGGACAAATCGACCAATTGAAACAGCATGCAAGTTTACTCAAATTCTTGAAAAAGTATTTTTAATTTTAATATTTAACAATGGTAGACCAAGTACTGAGGATTTGCAAGAACATTTTGAGAAATTGGCAAATGAACTTATGGACTCACAAAGAGCGATTACACGTGCTTTGCTATGTCATGAATCGTTGAGTACTGTACTAGATAGACTACAAGAAGATATTCATGAAAAAGATGAAGCTTTACACAGTGCCATTAGCGACAAAATGAGACTAACAGAAATGTTAGCGGAAACCATGGATGTTGGATCGCCAAACAAGAATTACAATCCTGTGGGATCATCTTCTCAAAAGAGTGATCAATTTGTACTAATGGAAGGTTTCTGTTACTTCATCGATACCGCTGCTGATGGATGGAAAAAGATGTATTGTGCTCATTTGGGTTCAAGTATATCGGTCTATCCAGACAAACTAAAGCATAATGAAATCTATGACCCAACAAATGATGAAAAACGATATTACTCGTTCCCATTACTCATCACCACAACATTCTACAAGGCGTATGCTCCAGTGAGTCTAGAGGACACAAAACCAAAATTGATGATTGTCATGTCCAACGACAAAGAAAAGGTGTACTTGTCTGCCGAGAATCCAACACAAATGGATGATTGGATACGTATTATTGAAGATACAATTGATACCTTGAAGAAAGAACGTGAAAATCAACTCAAACAAGAGGAAGATTTCAAAAAGCAACAACGGGAAGCAATGGAACGACAGAAAAAGATACAAGAGCAGCAAGAGAAAGGCAAGGAGGAACCATCAGAGATGCCAACAGAAACAGCAACTGGAGTACCTATCGAGTATCGCGTTCTCAAAGTAGAAACATTCGAAATGTCCACACAAACAGAACATAATCAAGAAAGTACGATTAATGAAGTACGAACACTTCAAACACAATTTAAATTATTAAAAACGAGTATGCTAAATGCTCGTCACGAACAAGAAGTACTACAGAAACACATGGCAGAGTTAATCAAATATGTTCTCATTTTGAAAGAAGAGGATAAAAATAGAATGGTAGGTGTTCAAGAGAAACTACGAAAGGAAGCAGAACGAACGATAGAAGAAGATCGATTACGTACAGAAAATTCTAGAATGGAAATTGAAGTGAGAAAACGTGATAAACAGATTGCACTACTACAAGAACAAGTTAGAAAAGCAAATGATAACACGTTACGCACACAAGAGGAAGCAAGAGTACTTTCTGATAATTTGAAAGATCATATTGGAAGAATTTCTACTGATTTGAGCAGACAAACGAGTGAGACGAAACGACTGGAAAGAGAATTACAAATCTATAGAAGAGGATCACATCAGAGAAAATCAAGTTTGACCATGTCACAAACAGGAGGATTGGTTCAAATCGATCCAAATGAAGAAGCACAAGAAATTCAAAATCAATTACAGAAGATCATTGCTGAGTTGTCGGAACGATTAGTAGAAAAAGAAGAAGAACTTGAGCGTTTGAAAGGCGGAAACGTTGGCACTCCAACAACTACTACCCCTCCAAGAAAGAACACGTCAGACAAACCAACTCCACCGAAACCTTCTAATCTACCACCTGTACCATCACATCTAGTACAACAACAAGATGGAGAACATCACGACGACCATCATGATTTTGATGTACACCGACGAGGGTCCAAAATAAGGCCGCTTCCAAACATTGGAACACCGTCAATACCACCTAAGCCAGTCAATCTACCACCTCCACCTGTACCCCTACGAATGCCTTCTAATAATGATCTTATACAATGGGAGACAAGTAACAACACTCCAAGCACGTTAACACCAAATACTTTGGCCAATACAGAACTCAAAGGTAAAATACAAGCAGGACTTGCAAACTTTAAAAAGTTTGGCAAAGACTTGGTAGAGAACATCAAAGATCAGAGAAATATTGGTGGTGTATAAAGCAATTATTATTACTTTGCTTGTTATCTCCGAGAAGTTCCAGACAACTGTAGTTTTGATGTTATGGACTTAAATGTCTGGGCTCAACGCGTGCGTGATCATTTAGCCTTTCTCCAACAGGCAGGAGCGAATCCACAGAACTTTGACCATAGAGAATTGGTTACTAGTATTCATCTTTATCGGTTATTGCTCCCATTTGTATTTGAATATGGAGAGAAGAATGTTTGGTTACCTGAAAACGTTTTATTTGTATTTCATTGTCATCTAATGAGACCCGCTAGCTTTGCATACGACTGCCAAAAATCATTTAAATCATTCGTTCGGTTTAATCCACACGCAGACAAACTACCAGAAAAAGCTCGTAACTTCACGAAAGGCATCTTTTTTGCTCGCTATGGCTTCGCGTTCGATGAGCATATAGACGTTCATCTGGCAGATGTACCATCAAATTTTTCTCCAACAGAAGATTTAATTGCTGAAGCACTCAAACTACGACAATTTACAGAGAACGCGTCAAGCTATTCTGGAATATTGGACTTGGTTGAGGACTCTTTGCAGGGATATCTTAGATTTTTCGAATGTGTATCAAGAGGAACACTAGCGATAACAAGATTACCGAGCCTAGCAGTGGACATAATTTGGCACACTCACCTTTGGTACAACGAGGAATACATTCTATTTTCGGAAGAAAGAACTAGAAAGCTTATTGTGGATCATCGAGAACCGTGTGCTAGAGGACTAAACTTTGCCAGGATAATGAGGGAAAAGAACTATGTTGTGGTGTCATGTAGCTGCTATAAACCAAAAGATCAAAGTTAATACTTGTAACAGAATCGCAAACATCGCACGTACTGCAACCTGATGACAGAACCAACAGAACCTGCCGAAAGTATCAGTGTAGTTATCACATATTGCTTACAGAAAGACTTCTTTGATACTACAAATGACTCCACAGACTACTGCATTGTAGACACTACGTCGTCGCTTCTCAGCATAGGGAAACAAGAAACACAACGAATTTTAGGTCTAGACCATGCAACTGGACCGATGCTTTCATTTATAAACTGGGTCCGTTCACAAGAGTCTCACTCGTTTCAGATGCTACACATACGAGGGTAAACTAACACTTAAAATTGTTAACAATGTGAAAAGACACGGAAATGTGAACAAAGAAGATTTTGGCGATACCTTACGCGATAGTGAGCTATCTAAACTCATATTAGACCTCGATGCGCAAGCAGAGCAACAAAAAAACGAACGTTACATTAACGTGACAACATTTAATGCATTCTATGACACAGACTTGGAAACTATTTTAACAGAGTTAATATCACGATACAAACATGTTAAAATCGGAGTTTTAGGATTGTGGACAGATACAACTCTATCATTCCTTCTGGTAAATACAATCTACTGAATAACTCATCATAGTACGAACTACGCACTAGATTTAGACACGTATTAGAAAAGAACAATGCTTCGTTACATTTAGCAACCTGCAGTAGCTTAACAGCATCAAACAGTCGTGTACAACACTACAACTCACTACAACAACTATCTAAAATTCTCAAAGTCGAAGTGTTAGATTCTGTTTCTGATTTTCAAGAATTCTTACTGCCAGAGTGGTGGAAATGCAATCCAAATCAACGAGAGGAACCTAATCAACTTTCCACGACAATCACGCCCACTTATCTTCGTTCATGTGATCGTTTATGGTCTGCTTTGTCACAAACAGACAAAGAGAAACTCACAGACATCGACAAGCAAATTATTGCGTTTTTGCTTCGAGACTCTACAAGTGTCAAGTTGAAGAAACTAGTTGGTGGATTCTCAGGATCATGGGTATTCTCAGTATCTTCTAAAGATATGATGGGTCATCAACAAGCTACCTCGATATTGAAATTAGGTAGAAGAGCTGCTATTACACGAGAACGTGTCAACTTTGAGAAAGTAGAAGGTGTGTTAGGTTTAAATGCACCTGCTCTTCGATCATGGTGTGAGTGTAAGGACAGAGCAGGATTAACGTTTGCCTACGCGTCAATGTCATCTGATGGCGACGACAATGCTGCAGAAACGCCATCGTTTCGTTCATTGTACATTCGATCACTAACTGATGACTCTATTACACTACAACACATTCAAGGAGTACTTCACAAAGTCTTTAGAATAGTATTAGGAAGATTCTATAACGCTGCGTTAATGGAGAAGATGAATCTGTTTGATGCGTATGATTTTGATGGAAGAGGGTGGTCAACAAGAACAGGTGGTAGCGATACACCAAGCGTTGTCATGGAACGTGTGAAAAGATTACTACCAAATAACTCTGACGAACAGTACGACTTTTTACACTTTTCGAAAGACGTCGTTTTACCAAACGTGTCTATCTTTTTAGAAAAGATACTACCACTTGTTAAAAAGTCATACTTGGCAAAACTTGGTTCATTTGTCTCAATTGTACATGGTGATCTAAATGGTAAGACTCTTAGCAACACACTAACAACTATAGGAAGAAATATACTTGTGGATCCTAACAGTAACGTATGGTTAATTGACTATGAGTACACGGAACATGCACATATTCTAAAAGATGTACTGAAACTAGAGTCTGATATTCTATACGAATACACTGTATTTAATAATGAAGATGATATGCAGCAAGGTATATCGATTGTGCAAGCACTAGCAAAAGTTGACGACTTGTCTCAGCCTTTGAGTCCTGTACTATCATCACTAACATCGGAACATCTAATACGTGCGTGGGATACTATTGTCTACTTGAGAGCTATAACTAGTGAGTTAGTGAGAGACAATAGTGCACCGTTCCAACTCGATTTGGTTATGCTTCGATACTCGTTGTTTGCCATGACCATGGAACACTTTAGTGATCGTCAAAGAACTGTTGCGTTAGCGGCTGCATGTGGATACGCTGACAACATCAAGAGAAGGTATGAAAGAAACATTGCTTATCGTGTATCTGCTGTACCAGGTGACTACAATCTGTTCATCTCTATTGCACCAGGTAGAATCGATCGTGGTGGAAACATAACTAGTGAGCTAGAAGTTCTCAAAAAAGAAGGTATTAAGAATATTGTATTCCTTTACAGTGATCATGAACTCTCAAACATCGCAGGAGATATGCGTGTTTACGCTGTGCAGCAAGGCATGGAGCTCTTAATGAAACCTGTTAGTTCAAGATTTAGTCCATCTATCACTGAAATGAAGCAAATGGTCACATGGGTAATTGAAAGAACAGTTAAACGAAAAGAAAAACTCTGTATAGTTAGTTGTTCAGGCTTAGGAAGATGCAGCACACTGGCATGCTGTGTTGTTCTGACATTGAACAAAATGTTGACCCCAAATCATGCTGTTGAGTTAATGAAACAAGCAAGGGGTCCTAGAGCAATAGACAGCGAAAGACAGTTCGTGTTTGTGCAAAAATACTACCAAGAACTACAATCATAAATTTTAGTCAACTTTAAATTCGTAACGGTCAAAAGAGCAACTTTCAGGTTGAGCGATCCAGTTTGATTATTTTTATCTTGAAAACCGTTAGAAAACAAGAACAAACAATGGTATCGAAGGGATTGAACGCAATCACAACTCCCAAGAAGTCGTCTGGCCATCGTGCGACGCTCAAGAAAGTATCTACAACACCAAAGAAGATCACACTATGCAAACCTACACCAACGAAGAAAAGATCCTCCAGAATTACTAAACAAATAGCAGAAGACGGATGGAATGATGTTGTATTTTTCGAAGCTAAAATCTCGTCAGAAGATCAACCTGAGGATGCAAGCCAATACTATACATAACATGTAAATAAATCGATGTATATTAATGTAACAGTTCGATCCAAATATTACAATGCGGTTAAAGTTTGTCCTCATTTACCAAAACTGTCACAATACTATCCGCACGCAAACATCCTACCGCACGCACGACAAACAGAACAAATAATGAATACTATGGCACCTGCTGAGTGTGCAGTCTTGTATTCTGTTTCAGATGCTTCTTTTCGCACAAAATGGACTTAATACTCTTGATTATTTTGCCAGAAAAAACCGAACATCTATTGAGCTTCTGCCGTGACAGCAGGTTTACCTGTCGCAAAGTTATGAGGGACGGACCAGTGCAACACGGCGATTCATCAGACGAAGAAGAGGAACTAGTGCACGACCACTCTCACTCACATTCTCATGGTCATGGGCACTCTCACTCACACAGTCACGGTCACTCACATTCTAATAGTCACGCTCACGTTCACGACGAAAAATGCGAGGATACAAACAAAACCTTTTTACATGTGTACAGAAAAGAATTTATGATGGCAATTGCGATTTTAACTACAGTTTATGCAATTGTGGAGGTTTCTATTGCACTATATGTCAACTCTTTGGCTTTGTTTAGTGATGGAATACACAATTTCTCAGACGTTTTAACACTGGGAGTTGCATTCTGGGCTGACTGGGTAAGAATTACTCTTTTTATTAATTGTATGATAGATGGAGTCCAATAATAAGGATAGAGCATACACGTATGGTTCAGCTCGTTTTGAAATTCTCGGAGGTCTTATTAACTGTGTATTTTTAATCGCAACTGCAGCATACGTTATTGTAGAAGCGATTCCAGCGTTAATTTGGTCAGAAGAGTTCAGAGGTAGTACAATGTTGATTATTACGTCTGCGATAGGATTTTTAATTAACTTATTTGCAACAGTTTTCTTTGGTGGGCATCACCATGGTCACAGTCACGGAGGCCACTCTCACGAAGAACCAGCGAAGAAGCATGGACATGATAACCATGGACATTCAGAAAAATCACATGGTAACGTTAACTCGTATGCAGTGTTTATTCACTTCCTTGGTGATGCACTAAGTTCCTTATGTGTAATGTTTGGAGGTATTCTTGCTTATATATTCCCTTCAGCATCATGGATAGGATATGTAGACCCAGTTGCAAGCTTGATTATTGTTGCTATTATGGTTGGATCAGCTATTCCAGTGTTAAGAACATGTTGCAAGATTGTACTGCAAAAAGCACCACAGCATATTGATGTACTAGAGTTAGAGGATAACATTGCGTCGTCAGATAAAAGAATCAAGAGTGTCAAGGATCTTCGTGTCTGGCAAATGTCACATGAGAAGCTCGTTTGCTCTGTTCGAGTTAAACTAGTGCAGGGGTTGTCGTTGAATGACGTAAGTCAAGTAGTAGAAGGTATTCGTGCTTTTTTGAAAGAAGAAAACAATATTGATGATGTAACAGTAGAACCAATCGTAAAAAATGCTTAAGTTATACTACTTAGACCTTTGATTGATGTGTCGTCACGCAAATACGTTGAAATTCCGGAGTGACGTTGATTGGTGGACCAAACCAAAAGTTAGAAAACTCAAACACAGGACAGCATGGCTTGGGAAGATATCGTCAACACACCTATCCAAAAGACAGTTATTGTTTCTGGTGTACCAGAATACAATGGTGTTGTTCACGACCATCCTCGCATTCATGTACCAATCCACAAAACCGATGCACTCCATAGTGGTGCCAAAGGTGTTGGTAAGTGCTTCTTTAACGCGGACTAACATGTTAGTAACTATTCGTAATCCAAACATGAAGAAAAAGATTGTAGCATATGGAGTAAATCACTTTGGATGGGATGGTGTTGGCTTGTACATTTGGCCTGTAGAGCACAGCGACAAGTACAACGAAAGTATTTTGAAGGATTATCAAGAAATCTGTTCACCAGGAGAAACAATTACTGTCAAATTTGCGGCAAAGGGCAAGTCACACAAGAAACACGACGTCAAAAAGATTAAGAAGTAAACTTGCCAAGTTCTGTGCATTGTGTCTTGTCACCTTTCATTTGTCTGCTTACAAATATTTAATCAACTTCAATTAAATCGCTACACACCCACATCAAAAAGACACCCGATGATTCGTCTTACAGACAAAGAAGAATACATAAATATAATGAACGACGTAAAGAGCAGCGAGATGCACTAGTTGACCGATGCAGATATGATTCAGATTTATTTTTATTTGCGGAGAGATTTAGCACATTACACGGAGCTGAGCTCTTAAACGCGCTAGATGATATTCTAAAATTATCAACATACTCTTTGGACGAAGTAATCTATTCTGGGGTTTTAGGGCAGCTAACACATTTACTCTATAACAAAGACGAACAGATAGTTAGAGCATCACTATCTACGCTACTAAAAATAGCCAACTCATCTTACTACCATGCATTGCAAGTGCAAACAGTAGACACCAGGATTACAGAACTATTAATGTTCTTAATGCTACATGCAAACAGCTCGGTAACAATTATACTAGCAGCGGAACTGTTAGACAGTATCACAGTTTCCGTAAAACCAGATCTTTTTCCTACTGATGCTGTGAACATTATGGAAAAGATGATATGCAAATACTCTGACTTCTACATCATCAAGCCAGTACTAAATATACTCAGAAAAATAGGAATGCACAACGACAGCTCTCCAACTTTTCTTTCGATTGGGTTGAGATTGATAAAATTTTTAGAACATTGGTCTGCGGATGTCATCATAAACACACTCTGCATCATACGATATTGGAAGATGTACTGGTTAGTTGGGTTATATAATTCAATGTACAAATTGTTTTCCCATGTGAATCCTGATGTGGTTGTAGAGGCGATCAAATTATTAACTGTGGGTAGAGATAGTATGGGTATATATGGCGTTACGGAGCTAAACAAAATGATCTTGACGAGGTGTTATGACGACAAACCAATACAAGATCGTGCTGTATACTACATGTCATGTTATCGAAGCACTTTCACGAGCCTTTACTTTGAATGCATTGAAACAATGCTAGATACATTAGAGAACTCGAGTTTAGACGTAATGCGCAATGCACTGTGGGTACTTGACAAAATGCTCGAGAAGAAAGAGGAGTCGGCACTAAAAGTACTTACAATACTTGAGGGTGAGAAGATCCTGTTGCGTGCATGGGCGGGTGTATGTAGGTCACTTGCCGGAGAACTTTTAGAAGAGTATTTTGAGTTTGAGGACCCATTTCTTAAGCGATTGAAGCATTCAATAGATGACTTGGTGCTTAGTGATATAACGTTTACATGTATTAAATAATTACCAATCGCTATTGTTCTTCAAGATCTCTGCAACTTGTTCCAAGTATTTCTTGTCTACTTCGTCAAATTGAGCAATAGTAACGGAATCTACGTCAATCAATCCAACGAATTGATTATCTTTGTTGTACAATGGTATGCAGATTTCGCTGTTGCTTGCAGAATCACACTATTATTAGGTGTAAATTGAATAAAGTTATCTTACAGCGATATGGCCTTCAAAATCATGTACGTTCTTTACGACTATTGTCTCCTCTTTGGCGTAGCATGTACCACATACGCCTCTTCCCTTTGGAATTCGTGTGCACGCGACATTTCCCATAAATGGCCCGAGTACCAGTTGATTAGTGTTCTTTACATCTACTAAATAGAACCCGAACCAATTTATAGCGTATTGTTCGCAGTATTTAGCCTCTTTAAATGTGGTGTAGAATAAGGAAGCGCAATTTGCTAAATTCGCGATGATATTCCTCTCGTGCTCTGTTATCGACTTAATTTGCGCAATGATATGTTCATAAAGCTCAGGTTTCGGAAGTACTGTGCTTGATTCGGACTTTTCAAACATGTTTCTAGTTTACCAAGCACCTTTACAAACTTTCAAACAACTGCAAACTCCAACTTGCAAGAAACATGAAAGAGTTTGCATCTGACCCACCAAACGTCTTGAACGTC
>JAESGV010000433.1_pt1 | contig 18753 bp, 13 predicted proteins | sample 9269781 | NCBI WGS metagenome assembly JAESGV01 (sample SAMN15741586, study PRJNA653496) | algae metagenome | isolation source: Tildeniella torsiva UHER 1998/13D and co-occurring heterotrophs from... | place: Slovakia: Slovak Paradise National Park, Hrabusice, Kosice Region | collected 2000-01-01
ATTTCTCGCCGTACTCTTCACACGCATGTTTGAACTCGCATTGCATCGCTTCCCGCATACTCCATCGGACTCCTCCCCACATTATTTTAGTCCCTCCCACGAGTTACAAGATGCGACTCACATGGAATTGGAGCAAAACGAAATTGTAGACAAAAAAATTAATTCACTCTTGAACGAGTTGCACACAAACAGTAACAGATTATCCTCGTTACTGTCAGACCACGAATTAAGAACTTTGTTAGAACTAGAAAATAACACCAGTGTACAAACTCGCCGAAGGTCAAAGCCACACTTATCTATAAGTACTGTACAGCCCACCATTTATCTAGAGCCTTTAGACACAAATAATACTCCCAAGAAGTGTTTTATTTCGCCGTACAAATGCCATGCGACGCAACAAACACCAACCACACAAATGACTACTAACCCATTTAATTCGCAACAACAGTCATCGCCTTTAAAGTCGCCATATAAGCAGAGTTTAATTCCAACATACACACCTTTGAGCGCAGTAAATAGTAAAGAACGAGTAGAAAAGACACTCCAAGACGCATTACAATCGATTCACAAACAAATAGCCATACTAGATATGACGCACGAAGAAGAAGAACATGTAAAAAAATTGGATTTTGAATAATAGGGATACACTTTGGGATACTACGCGGGTTTTTATAAAACTATTCAAAATCACTTGACAAAAAAAATAATAAAATTTTTCTTTTAAAAATCAACAGGGAAACGATCATAATTGAGCATAGTCTTTGGATGCACAGTCGTGCTCTTCAACATTCTTTCCTTCTTGCTATTCGCGCTCGTTAAGCACCTGTAATGAATAACACTCAAATCTGGAAACACTGCAAAGACTGCATTCTCGATAGTTTGATCACAAACAGGACATACAGTATGCGTATGTACAATTACTTTTCTAGAAGTTGCTTTCAAGTGTTTCGATCGTACTTGCATGTTTGCATTTCTTGACAAACGATTCTTGATTTTACTTGTACGTTCTCTATGATGCGTGTACTGTATACTTTGCTCTAAAAATCCTTCTATGGCAGAAGCAGGAATGTCATCAGGAAGTACACGTAACACTTCTATTGGATCAATATCACTGGCTCTTCTATTTAGAATATCTTTCATGATCAATAAACTCTTATTCATTTTTTCTTCTGCGTAGGTACCACGTGGTCGTACACATGTTTCTGCTAGTAAAACTAAATATGGGTTATAATTAGAATCTGGAACTTGATGACGTTCTTCCATGCGAATCAAATCGTTTGTGTGAACACGATCACAGTAATCTTCTGCATAATCTCCTTCTTCCAAATTGAAAATAATAGTTTCTAATGCGTTCTTGTGTTGATTGATTTTCTCGTACAATGTGACCAACTCTTCGAAAAGAACAGTTTCTTCTAATCGTGATAACACTGTCGATGCGTCGTACACGTCAGACTCTTGCAAATGTTCAATGAGTGAATTTCTATACTCGCCAATGAGCAAATCTCTAGGAGCTTGTGCTTTTACGCGTACTCGAGGATTCGACGCTGCTTCATAAATACCACCTTTCGATGGTAATAATTTCAAAATATTTTCAATCAGCGTCATGGCATAGTCTGTATGGTGTGCAGGTTCGTTCGAATTCTCAACTTTGAGTAAATAGTGTAAATATTTCTCTTTCAAACTCAATGGATACGCGCGTAAGAATTCCAACACTTTGACTGGATCTGGCATTGTCTTTCTTGGTGTAGTAAAGATTCTCACCGCTTTGATTGGATTTTGATTAATAATCCAACTGATAAATGGTTTGACTTCATCTAGCATCAATTCAGGTCCATCGATGCGTACTAGAATATCAATGGCATCATTTACGCCATTATGGACATCATAATAGATATCTTTTTCGATCCATTTTTGTAACGTGTTTAGTGCTGGCATGTAGTATCCTGCTCCTGCACTCTTGATCAGCAATGCAACATGTCTGTAACAATTGGCTTGTTTCAACAGTACGACAAATTTGTCACGTAGTGTAGAATCAAAATTGAAACAATTGTTATCGTGATTAATTGTCGTTTCAATACGATTATATGATACTGGATCACCTTCTACGTGTCGCAAATACAATGCGATTAGTAAATATTCGACACATGCTTGTTGTACTTGTTCCGATTCTGATTTCTTTTTTTCTTGTCGCATATCTTCTAATACTTTTTCCAAAAAATCGATCAAGTTGTTCAACGCTTTTCCAATTAATACTTCTACCCACGCAGAATCTGAAATATCCGAATTATTTTTTGGAATAGTTTTGTTGATGGCATTAGTTAATCGTTCTTGGATAGATAACATGGAACCGTACATTGACTTTTTTCCACTTTCGAATCCAACAAAGAATTCACTTGGTATCAATGGATAAATTTTTTGATCGCCAACCATGATGGAACAATCTTTGAAAAACTGTAACACGTGTCGAACATCTTTTCTATGTTCGTATGATGTCTTTCTTGCTTTGTACATGTACTCGAACGCTTCTCTGAATCGTGCACGGAACAAGTACGAATACGCAGCATTGTCTTGCATTTCCGCCAATTTTTGATTCTTGACTTTTGTATTGGCTCCCTCGAATCGCTTTGCAAATAAATGTTGCGCTTGAGCAATGTGAAAATCTCCTTGAAGTTGTTTGATTTGCGCGTCAATGGAGGGTGGTGTGAAATAGAAAACATTATTCTTGGCATCAACGACATAGAAACGTTTCGAAGATGCACAGCACAACTCTGCGTCGAGTGCGTGGTGCCATACTGGAACGTTGTTCTTTCCTTTATCTTCGACTGCATTGCTTGCACTTGCGTATAAACTGTACACTTCTACGCGATGAGGGAGGATACCAACGACGAATGGGAAGCATAAAGCAACATCTTTTGGTTCTGATGAAAAATCGGCCCATAAATATTTAAACGTTTCTTCCAAGTGAATAAAGGGAGATACGTCACCGGATGGTTCTGCTCGTTTTTTCATCTTTTTTTCGCGTTCACTCTTCTTGAGTAAGTATCGATTTCCGTCAACATAAACAGGTGCCCAAACGTTTGGATATTTGTAACGAATATGTGCTATTTTCCCTTCAATGTGAAGTACACGTGGGACTTTGCATAGTTTACTGTTCGCGTTTGACCATCGCCACCAGTTTGCTGTATCGACATTGTGATCTGTGTCTGCAGAGTTGGGAGATTTTTCACCTTCTTCACTCTGGAAAAGATTTAATTAAAAGAAATAATTTGTACCTTTAAGTGAATAAGGTTGTAGTTATCGCTGTTTCTTTGGTAACAGATTAAATAGTGGTCGATAAGTTGCAAATACGTCCACGCAATTTCTGATGCGAGTGTTCTTCCAGGTTCTAACTGTCCTCCCATTTCATAATCATTATAGTGATACAATTGTAGTTTTTTGTTAGCATAAACAGCCATTTTTCCATTTTCAAAGTTTTGGTCCAAACTAAAGCATACCATGTCTTCAATTGCTTTTTGCGGGGTTGCGTCTTCGAGTTTCAAGTTGTATATAACCATATGGCCTTTCTATTAAATTAATAAGACTTGAATAAAGGTCAAACCTTATTCTGCCCCTCAAAATGTACAAAACAAAGTTTTTTGATTGGATCTGTTTGTATTCCCAACACGTTACTGCGCCCCATTGCTTCTCTGGTATCTTCTATTTCTAACGCGTTATCTACATGTACACCTTTGGCAGGTCGAAGCTTGTACATCATAACTCTGCGACATGGTTATAATTTGTAATAAAGTTTGTACTTGTTGGAGGTTCCAATGTACAGGTAGTCATCGTATGCGTGAATACATTTGATTGGATTGTTTTGTGTATTGAGCAGAGAGTACTGACTAAACTGAACCTTGAGAGAACCCTCCGAGCTCATCTTTGTTTGTTTGACCAGCAATCACCTGTCACAACAGGTTGACAGCAGAACAAACAAGCATGTGTAAGTCTTTAACACATTCCTCACGAGGAGCTATAGGCGCTGCATGTAATTCCTCCAAGCCATCGGCCTAAATAGTTGTAAACAGTTTTCGCGACGACCGCATTCGGCACTCCGATGGCCGTAACTCCTACAGCCGTTTAAAAGGTGGAACCTGCGCTACTCCAGTTTCAAAACACAAAAACAAATACATATGACAGTACCAGATCTACCACAACTCGCCTTTGGCGTTGGAAACTTGAGACAATACTACGTTGGCAAGAACGACGAGCCCATCGACCCAACCTACGTAGAAAACATAGCTTCAGCCATTCGTGCTGGATTTCATCACATCGATACTGCTGAAGTTTACAGCACAGAACATACAGTTGCAGCTGCAATCAAAGCTTCTGGTGTCCCAAGAGAAAAATTATTCATCACCATAAAGATTCTACCTCACATTGAAGATCCAGAAACAGCCCTCCGTGACTCACTCAAACGTTTGAAAACTGATTATGTAGATTTGTACTTGATCCATAATCCATTCCTTGACAAATTGGGTTTCAAGATTTCTCGCAAAGAAGCATGGCAAACTTTAGAAAAGTTACACGGCTTGGGTCTAGCTAAAAACATTGGTGTATCAAACCATCAAGTAGAACAAGTAGAAGAGTTACTCGAGTACGCTCGTGTCAAGCCATTTGTAAACCAAATCGAGTACAATCCAAATCTTCAGCAACAAGAATTGATCACTTTCATGAAGAACAATAAAATTGCCTTCTCGGTGTATGGTGCTCTTGCACCTTTGATCAGTAAGAGCCAACAATCGTTGTTGGATGTCATTCAAGGTATTGCTGACAAGCATGGAAAGACTTCTTCTCAAGTGTTGATCAAGTGGACTTTGCAACAAGGTGCAGTGACAGTAATTACTTCATCAAGCAAGGACGAACGTATCAAAGAGTTGTTGGATTCTACTTCATTTTAATTGTCATCTGATGAAGTTGAAGCGATTGCAAAAGAAGGAAATGCAGATGTGTTACGCAAGTATTGGCCTGCTGCGTTGTTCGAGAAATAAACCTATGCTACATATTAATTCGGTTTTATTTTTACAAAGGCCACAACAGGAATACCGCATCCGGTAATGAGGTTAACCATGGTGTGATTGATCGCCCGTAAGCTAAGAAAACTGATGACAACGCTCACTATTCCTCAACTCGCTTTCGGTACAGGAAATACTCGTGAATATTACGTTGGTAAGAACGAGGAATCAATTGACGAAGAGTACGTCAAGAACATTGCCTCAGCTATTCGTGCAGGATTCTGTCACATTGATACTGCAGAGTCATACGGCACCGAACGCACAGTCGCTTCTGCAATCAAGCTTTCCGGAGTACCACGTGAAAAGTTGTACATCACTACCAAAGTACTACAGCACATTGAAGATCCAGAAGCTGCACTTCATGATTCACTCCATCGTTTGAATGTTGACTACTTGGATTGCTATTTGATTCACAATCCCTACCTCGAAAAGTTCGGTAAAACAATCACTCGAAAACAAGCATGGCAAACCTTGGAGAAAATGAAAGACAAAGGACTTGTCAAATCAATCGGTGTTTCGAATTATCAAATCAAACACTTGGAAGAGTTACTTCAATTTGCTCGCATCAAACCAGCGGTAAACCAAATTGAATTCCATCCAAATCTTCAGCAAGAGGAGTTAATCGATTTTATGAAGAAACATGATATTGCATTTTCGGTGTATGGCGCACTAGCGCCATTGATTAGCAAGGATCCACAAGCTTTAATTGATACAGTTCAGAGTATTGCCGACAAACACCACAAGACTACTACGCAAGTGCTGATCAGATGGGCTCTTCAAAAAGGTGCCACAACAGTTGTCACTTCATCCACCAAAGATGAACGTATCAAAGAGCTACTAGACTCTACTTCGTTTGAATTATCGCCTGATGAAGTTGATGCTATTTCAAAGGAAGGTAACACAGGTGCAGTTCGAAAGTACTGGCCTCAAGGCTTATTTGATAAATAAATTTATTTCCATGCATTGTACAATAATGGATACACTCCTCTATCTGTTTGTCGATATGCAAAGTATTGTGAAACTCGTGATACATCGACTTCTTTTGGTAACTCGTGTTCTTTCTTGTATAACGCGGAAAGTGCGCTAAAAACTGTATCTCTTACACGTTTTAATACAGTATTATCAAAATTTTCTTCTAGTTTAACTGCATTTACACGAGAGATGAAAGTCTTTTGATCTACTGGCTCACCATTTTGTGGTTGTTTCGCTTGTTGATAGATATCGTCCAAGTAATCACAAATAGCGCCAAATCGTTTCTTCACGTTATCAAAAATCGTTACTAATTCACAATAGTGTTGAGATATAAACAATTCAACTTGCTGTAAAGTATTTTGATCGTAGTACGTCGCTCTCACGATATCTAACACGAGTCGTTCTGCATTTGTTGGTAGAGTTGGATAACTCGTTAATAGCGTCATTAACGACTCTCTTTGTGCATTGAGTACACATACCCTACGTAGTTTCTCATCACTGTACCACACTTCTGTTACATCAAGTGGGGATAGTCCAAAACAGTAATTTTGCAGTTTCTGCAACTTGTCAAACGTGAATCCAAACTCTGTTACATATGGCCACTGATACTTTTGTGCAAATGGTTCCATTTCTATTTCACAGGAAATCGATTTATCAATCACACTCTGCAGTTGTAAGGTATCTTTTTCGTCACGTAGCATGTACTTGTCTATGATTAGATCTTCTACTTTTCTAGTACGCAAGTAGTTGTATGTATCTAAACGAAACACAAAGCATTTGTTCTGATCTTCTTCAGTTGGTGTAGCACTTGATCCAAAGAGCTTCCAAAATAGTTCACAAACAGTTACTGTATGATCACTGTTGGATAATGTCTCACTAGCATCAGGTGTTGATTCTGTATGAATTCTCCACTCACTATCATAGTAATACATTGTAACTAGTACAGACATGTTAACGCTCCGTGTAACATGCGCAGTTACGTTGGTCTTCCAATCAACAATTGGTTTGTGTCTATCTAGACAATTCAACACCTTTGACACACTCTTAGAAACGACAACTTGATTTTCATCTAACAATAGTCCATTTCCACATTCGATGACGACAGGTGATCCATTAGTTGAGTCTAGAGTGTCGCAAATGTGAACCAAGCTACCATGTTGCGTTAGTTTTAACGCTAAAAATTTAGTTAGTGGTTCCATCGATCCGTTGTTGTTTTCCAAGTACTGTACAATATTAAATACATTTTCCACATGTTTGTTCGCAATCATCATTTTATCTTTGAGCAGGATTTTAATGAAATGATCGCGTAGTTCGTGGTATCTTGGTTTATATGCTTGTTCGTATACATTCCAATCATCATCTGTTCTGCTCATAATTTCATAGTACAACTCGTTTGCGCATTTGTAGTCTATTATTCGTTCATGTTGTACGATTTGAATCCCAAATTGAAGTCCACGTATCGTATGAATTAACATTTTCTTTCCAGTACGATGGTTTTCTTCTTTTTTCCATTTCCGTTTTGCCATGCGAAAATGCTTATCTGATTCTGCTGCTACAGATCGCGCGAGTTTTTTGTGGTAGATTGTTACGTTTTCTGGTGCTAATTCTTGTATATCATGTCGTAGTATGTGTTCTTGTGGCAAATAAATGCACATGAGCGCCTGTAACCATGTTTCGTTTAGTTTCTGCAAAAAAGTAGATTGTTTGTACAAATTGACGTTGATATCAATTTCGTTTGGTAAATACAGACAATGGTATCCGTCGTAATAGTTTGGATGTTCTGTATCGTTCAACTGTTCCATCCATTGTGTTCCTAGTGGTGTTTCTGGATTAATTCGCATGTGTTTATCAAGTTCATCAAAGTATATATCTGTAATGACCACTACAAAATGTTATATTCCTCGAACTATGCATACTGTAGAAATCATAGTCAGATGACTCTGTTGCTGTTCCATAAACGCGAGAACCTGTTGTATAAATATTCACTCGCTCTGTCAGAGGTATCCCACAAGAAGTCAAAAGTATCTCAGCGTTCATAAGTGCAATTTGGAAAAAGTTTAATGTTTACAAAGTGTTACGCCAACTCTGAAAACGAATACATCACATTCATGTTGGAATCATCCATTGTAGGTTGTACCCACATAGCATGAGCAAGTGTTCCATCATTAACAATATTAAGGTAGTCCTTTCCTGCATACGTTGGCGGTGCAACCAGTACGGGTTCATCTTCACCGTCAGGACTGTTATGATCTCTGTAATCAGCATGTAACGAAGAAGCATCGCCATCCCACACATTGAACAATGTTACATACCCTTTCTTATAGCTAGTAATTCCTGGATTCACAGTAGCAACAATCTTTTTCGACTGTACTGGTTCAGAAAACCCTGCACCATCATAGTACATGTAGTTGATGTATCTTTGACCTTCTACTGTTGTAAGAGCTAACGCTTGTCTACCAAGTTCTCTATTAAATCCAACGCTCAAGTCAGTCATGTTGGTACCCTTATTGGAACGCTGCGTACGTCTTTGGTCATAGTACTCAATGTATACGTTTGTGTCTGCTAATCCAAAATCAGATCTGTAATTGTTGACTAGCATAGTTTCGTTTGCTTGAACATGTCCAATGTAAATATGTTGGTCAAGTGAGTCACGAACTCTACCCGCTGATGAGTCTTTGTTCGATCGGATCAAAAAGATAAATGGAACGATTCCTTGTGCGACAAAGGCGATATGAACAATGTTCTTATCATCTATTTCTGCTGCGATTCGCATGACGCGACTTGCGCGTACTGGGTCTTTTTGATAGGGTGCTATCCAAGTACCGTTTCTCTTCTCGCGTAAGAATAGAGATTGTGTAGAAGTTTCAAGAGACACTATAGCCTCGTATTGATCTCCTATTAGATATATTCCCTCTTCTTTGGTGTAATTTTGACCTTGGACGATTTTATGCGTTTCAATATCGCTCCACTTTGAAGTAGTTGTGTTGTATGAGCGTGTTTTTAGTACCCACGATTTGTTGATTTCTTCTGACCAAATAACACCGATATTGTTGTTGAAACCTCTATTAACAGATAATGAATCTACGCTGTATTTTCCACCTATAGCCAATGGCTCAGGTTTGCTGAAGCGTAGCTGTACAGCAAGTGTAAATGATAATAAAGACAACGCGAGTATCGCTTGCGATCTCATGACACTTTCCAGTTCACGAGTGACATGTAGTGCGTCACATCGCAGTTGTCCAGCAAAAAAACAAGATCAACATTAGTGTCATAGGATGGTTGTTTATTGCGAGTAATATAAACTTTGCTCTGTGATCATGAAATAAATAGCAATAACACATTAACGCAGTAGCTTGTTAAACAAAAGATTATTGATGTGTTGCAGATGATCTATACAGCTTGATGTTGCGATGTGGCTATCAACACAAACTTGTGAATATCAGGATGCAATCTGGCACATGTAGAATTGGCATCACGTTCCGTTATGATGTGAATGCGCTTCAAACACCTCCTTGGACGTGCCCTCCACGCATTCCATGCAACATTGTTGCACCCAATACCGCTGCCGCACTCACCTGTCATTCAACAATGTGTTGATAGAGTTAGATTTTTTGACGCTGGTGATGTGATTAGTTTGGATCGTTGGCGTGCTGGAAACGGCGAACTAGAGTTAACCGTATCGTTCCACAGTAGCCAATTGTTTGTTGAGCTTTCTTAACGTGTGCGCGTTTCTTTTCAATCAACACAAACCCGCAAGCAAATTTAACTAAAAATATTTAATGATTACCAATCTGTGATAGAAGCGACTTCAAATCGATTCACCAACTCTTGTGTATCATGTAACTCTTTTTGTACTTTCTTCCGCATGTAAAAGATTGGACAATCGCTATTAGTACAAAGTACTTCTTGATGCAAACTACCTTGACATCTTTGACAATGTGTCCATACACGCGAGTAAATGTTCTCGTAATGGTTATGCTTGTTCAACAATTCCTGATAAACACGTGGTTCTTCTGGTTTGCATTGCGTACAGAGCGCACCATCTGTTCCCTTGAGTGTAGTCTTGCACGACAAACATGTTCTTTGCACTTTGGCAAATTTCATAATACCACCACTCTTTGGTGTTGGAATACTAATATTACGAGTGTGCTCACCAGTGAACAACGATTCCGGTTTGCTAATAATAGGTCCGAAAATTTGTAGTAGAGGATTTCTCAACTGATTGTTCAAGTAGTACTCTGTATCAATAGGAATGTTTTTCTCTAGTACCCAAATAGGATCTTCACTCTTTTCGTACGCTTTTGCGCCTTTTGCACCTTTGATGATGACGTAGGGAACACGATCTCCAACACGTGGAGCAGTCGCAGCATCTCTCTTTTCCATACGAGCAGCAAGTTCCACGTGAGCTTGTTTTGCACCATATGCTTCACTCTTCTTTGATAACGATTTGGAAATGACCAACATGGAGATATCAATACGATTCATGAGTAGATCTGTAATCACAGACTTGGCGTACTCTTCTGCCTTCTTGACACTTCTATCGATCAAGATCATGTGCAAGCATGTCGAAATGACGTTTCTTACTAACGCACAGTTATCTCTTCGAACCATTTGAATACCCTTGGCATCTAGTTTGTCATGTTTTTCTGGTCTTGTCCATAACAAACCAGCGTATCTCTTCTTGGTGATGAGCAAGTATGGGAAGTATACTTTTTCAAATTCAAGTCGAATAGGATTGATGAATTGTTTGGAAACTTCTGCTGCTGCTTCTTTTCCTAAGGCCATAGCTTCTGCCAAGTTGCTTGTTCCGAAACGAACCATGACAGAATCAGTGTCACCATAGATTACTTCTGCATCGTGTTTCTTACCATTCTTGACGGTGTAGACTTCTTGTACAGTTTTTGCTGCAGTCATGATCATATCTCTTCCAAAGGCAGTTACAGATGCGGAAATTTCCAAGCATGGTAAATGACCAACGGTGGCACCAGTGAAACCATAGACAGAGTTTGCAGATACTTTGAGTGCCAATTGTCTACCATTGTACACGGCGTACATGAAGGGATCTTTAGCGTTCTTCATGTCTTTCTTGGCGCGATCACGAGCAGTCAAAAGATCCTTCAAGATACGTGGTAACATACCTTCGTATCGTGTTGGTTTGATGAAGCAATCACCACTAGGTGTACGAATATAATCATCTGGTGATAAACTTCCAAGTTGGTCCTTCTTGATCAGTGTTGAGTAACATAAATTGTGAGCAATCATGATGGATGGATACAGCGAAGCAAAATCCAACGTGGCGATAGGTTCATCATAGTAACCTGCTTTTGGTTCGATAACGGTAGCACCTTCGTAACTCTCGTTGGAAGATTTCTTTTCTGTAGGTGGTGGCGTTGGCATCAAGAAACCTGACTCTTTTGCTTTTCTCAACAATTGGGAAATAACCTTGATTTGTTGACCACGTTGCAAAATGAAAGCAATTGGGATACCTGTCACGCGAGCCATTTCAATGTAGTTGACCATAATCATCAATTTTTCCAAAAGTCTTTGTGGCAGGTACGCATCCTTGAGACAATAGATAGCAAGTCTGCGACGTGTTTCGTCATCTCCATTTTGTAAATCGGAAATGATCGAATGATGTACTTCTTCCTTTTGTTCTCCCAAAAAGTGAGCAGAAACGTTGTTCAAAGTGTAACTACTGAGTTTGTAGTCACGTTGAATACAGAACATGACGTCCATTTGAACACGACCTTCAATGTTGATGTCTTTGCTCTCACGAGTACCGTACGCCTTGGAAGAAAAAGTGGAACTCTTCATGTTTGACTTCTTGTCCAATATACGTCCCAAAAATGCAAACTTGCTAATCTTTAACGCCTTGGATCTGTTCAACAAGTATGGAAGATCGAAATTGACAATGTTATAACCTGTGAGAATGTCCGGGTCGACAGAGATGACAAAATTTCTCCACTTTTCGAGCATTTCGTGTTCTGTTTGGAATGAATGAACATCAGCACCGACAATGTTTGCGCAAGTGTTCAACACGAAAACATTTTTCACAAATGGTTCTGTTTGACCTTGCAACGTGACATAGTTTGCAATTTGAATGACTGGATCATGTTCTGCGTTTGGGAAATGACCCTTCTTTCCTGCGCATTCAATATCGAAACTGAGAACGCGAAGTGGCGCGATCTTACTCCATTCGTCTCCCTCTTCTGGTGAATGTGAAATCAACTCTTCTTGTGAAACATCGACTTCGATTTGACTGTGACCTGTTTTCTCTTTTTGATCGCGAACATGATACTTGTGTGCTGGTAACTCAATCCAATTGGCACCAACGATTGACTTGTCTATCATGCAACGCAAAACGAACAAAATGTTACTTTCGTAAGTTAAGAATCTCTTGAAAGTATTCAAACGAGGAATATGTACACCTTTCTCCAAAATAGTTCTCAATGGTTTGACGAAACCTGGCATACCGACATAGATGACCAAAAAGTCACGATCCTTATCGAAATGGTAATTCATGAGTGATCTTGAGCGCACGTGTGTGACTTCGTGTATATAATCCATATCATCTTTCTTTTTCATTCCCTTGTTCTGTAATTGTTGTGCCAAGAATTCTTTGAACCACGTTAGATCGTTCTTATCCATTCCTTGTGGCATTTCTACATAAAAGTATGGTACAAATCCGCGAACGTGGCATAGTACCGAATATCCTTCTTTTGTGACACCATAAAGACGAACAATTGGTACGCTTCCCTTTTCAGGTCCAGGGTAGCCTTCCTCTTGTTGTCCTATATAATAATCAGCGTCCATTTGTTGGAAAATAAGTGGTTTTTCTCTAGTTAATAGTCCCGACTCTTTTGGAATATGTGGACGACACCATTCTTTTTTTAAAGCGTCAACTTGGAACTGCTTTTGCGTTCCGAAAGATGCAGACTCTTGATCCTCGTCTAACTCGTCTTCGTCCATTGCATCATCGACTTCGTCTTGTCCATCATCTTCTTCGATGTCATCTTGCTCGTCTTCTTCCATCATTTCGTCATCTTCGTTTTTGTGAAATGTGCGAGAGTCGTTTGTGTAATTGTTTGCGCGTGCCTTCTTGTTTGGGTTTCTGTTATCGGTGGAGGCCGAACTTGCCGACGAAATAATCTCGTTGGTACGAGCAACGTTGCGTTTGCTCATGTTCGAATAATTAATAGAGCCGTTTGTTTGGTTTTCCAGTTTACCGCCTAAAATACAAAATTCGATTTCTTTTTCGAATTAACGGATAGGTACAACTATTCTCCGATAATGCTCCACTGCTGAGAATAGTTTTGTAAATCCAACAGAGCAAAATGCCTCTTTCTACTGCAGACGTATGCCAACGTTGAAGACACTGAACAATTGTAGGAAAAGAATTTACATTTTCATACGAGTAAGGGCAACGCTGATCAAGTGTTAGCGTTACTCCAAAAAGGCGTAAATCCTAGCGTTGCTGATGATGTATGATTACTTGCTGCTTTTAATATTTAGAATGGCATCACGGCATTACATAGAGCTGCACTAGGAGCCAATTCTGAATTGGTGAAACTTTTAGTGGCTAACAAAGCAGATGTTAATGCTTTGGACAAAGTATGTTGATTGTTTAATGCAGAATAACTTAATAGGATAAACAAACACCATTATTTGGCGCTATTAATAAGGGAGCTGTGGATATCGTTAAAGAGCTTGTAAGTGGTGGAGCAGATGTGAACGTAGTAGACAAAGTCAGACTATTGTGTTGCTTAGTATTAACTTTTGCAGAACAATGTTTCGCACTTACAAGCTTGTCTAGACTTTGGGAAAGGTGCTGACATTCTAAAAGTTTTGCTAGATGGAGGAGGGAATCCTAATACTGACGATAATGTACAGATACATTTCTATTTAACTTTTTAGACTGGTATACCGTTGTTGGTGAAAGCAGTAGTGACCAAAAAGAGTGCTGATATTATTAAGTTGTTGCTTGAACATGGTGCAAATCCAAATGCTCAAGACAAACGAAAAAGCGACAATGAAGGATTAACATCGCTACACTATGCAGCAAGTTTCCAAAATGCAGATGTAGTAAACCTTCTACTAAGTCATGGCGCCAGTAATGAAATCAAAGATGCGAAAGGGAGACTTGCTCATCAATTTGTTCCAAAGACAAACACTGATCTAAAGAATATAATACAAAACGCAACTCAAAAAGCACCACCTACACTAAAGCAAACTCCACACGTTGAGCAAAAGAAAGAGGAGGTAAAAACTGTCGAAATATATAAGCAAAATGTTGAACCTGAAGCTCACAAACCAATAGAAAAACAACAAGCTCCACCTACATCTGTAAGTAGTGGACCACCTCCACCGCCACCACCAGGTCCACCACCTCCACCTGTCACCACAGGAGGTCCTCCACCACCGCCTCTTAACGTTAAGAAGCTACAACAGGATAAACCATCTAGTGCTCCCAGTTCTCCAGTACGTTCGCCACCAGGTGATCTTTTGTCACAAATAAGAGGAGGTTTTACGCTGCGAAAGACACCTGAATCGTCTCCAAAAACACCGACTACACCCACATCAGGTTCCTCATCTCCATTGATGTCATCTTTACTAGGTGCAATGACAGCCAGAAGAACTGCTATCGAAGAAGAATCAGATAGTTCCGACTCAGATTTTGATTAAAAAATATTTTATACAATTTAATCAACTTCTCTTCCTCTTGCTTTATCAATTGCCTTCTTGATCACTAGACCTAATTCTACTAAACCGACTAGCAGCGCTGCTCCAACAATTACCGCTAGAGGATGTAGCCACTCTATGATGAGAACTACTGTCATGTACTGATAGAATGCATTCTGTGCAATTGTTCTGCATTGTGCGCCCCAAACCATGGCCGACATGGCGATCATCAAACCAACATTGGCGCATAAAAGTAGGATGCGGAGGACCCAGTTGCAAATATTCACAATACGTAGTTCCCAAGATTCATAACCTGGTGGATCGCCGGGCATGGCCAAAAAGATTGCAAAACCGAATCCTAACGTTGACACCAGACACGCGACCAAATCGACCATTGAGTTCGCCAACAGTAAATATATTACAGTTTGTTGTTTGCATACGCTTCCATCTCCATACGATAAATCGACTGATACTTGATTTAGTTCGGAATAAATAGCGAGTTGATAGACTGTCATAATCATGCCGACGAATAAAAACGAAACTATCGCTGTTGCGTTCGTACTACAAGGTTAGTAGGCACCGCACGAACTTACCGCAACAGATACTTCAGAGCGATTTCACCTACACCCATTTTCAAAACTAGTTAGAATGGGTTCTATGACCGTTGCAGAAAACAGAACAAAATTTACTATAATTTTGACAATTGACACATTTTGTAACAGAATGAGCGGTTCTTTTTTGCGTGGCTGTTCTTCTTCGAACATGTTCTACTTGTAAAGTACCTTGCATTACTAATTGATATTACTCCTATGCGATCAGCTCTGTTTTCCTCCACAAATTTTGTAATTACGCTTTCACCTTTCAAAAAATGAACACAACACAAAAGCCAGTTCTCTTACAGACTAATGACGAATTGGACTGCTCCATTTGCTATGAGTTGGCCTTGGATGCCGTACAGTGTCCAACGTGTGCACATAATATAGCGTGCACTTCATGTGCCACCCAAATTATCAGAACTAATCCGGTATGCCCTTGGTGTAGATGCCCCTGGCACTCTGTGCGCGCATGTTCTGAGATCACACGAAGAATTCTTCAATCACCGGCGAAGTGTGGATTTAGTGGGTGTGATTTCCGTTCTAATTATGCTACAGTTACCAGCCACATTCCAAACTGTGACTTTAGAAATGTAGCTCAGTGCACCAACGAAGGTTGCAACAAAAGAATTTACAGCAATGAATTACACAACCATCTGAAGAAGTGCAATTTTAGAAAAATTCAATGCCGATACTGCCATGCGAACGTAGTACAAAAACAAATCAAGAGTCACTTAAAGGAAATCTGTCCCGAGGCATTTATTAAGTGTTTATGCTCTGCGTCACTTAAGAGGAAAAACCTAGAGCAACACATGGAGCGATGTGACTACGGAGAGGCTGAGTGCGACAACTCTGACCTGGGTTGCAACTGGGAGGGCATACTACGCGACAAAGACAATCATAAGAACAGTTGTGAATTTGAAGATGCAAGCCAAATTGTGGATGATCTGCAACGACGCTGTGAAAAAACAGAAATAGTAAACATAGTACTAAAACGAAGACTGGAGAATGCGCTCAGAGAATTAGAACAAAAAAAGACCGAGCTACAGTCGGCAGCAAATGAAATCTTACGTATTCGAGTGGAGGCAGCAAGTCTGCGGGATTACGTGTATGTTCAACGAACTACGCTACCTCCACGACAACAGGCTCAACAGACTACGCTACCTCCACGACAGGTCCAACAAACTACCCGACCTCAGCATCACTTTCCAAGTTCACAACATTCAGAGGCCAAACAAGCTGAAGGTTGTACAATTAGTTAAGCTCTGATAAACTAGTATTGAATTCTACTTTTGCAGCGGGAGTTTGTACAGTTATCTCACCAGAGAAAGTCCTGTTTTGATGATTTTGGGAAACGAACTTGCACTACGGCGAAGCTCCAATTCAAGAAATATCACGTCTTAGATTTCTAAAACGAAAAATCAATGCCGACATATTGGAGACCTCCTAACCTTCATGCAAAAAAGAGGGATGTTAGCATAAACTACATTCATATGTTGTTAGAGTCACCAGCGCAAAGTGTGACGGTAGAAGAAGCGTATGCGAAATTGAAAATTAGAAGTGAAAACGTTTTTGTGAGTAGTACATTACGGTACGATATTGAGTCATACTGCCTTAGAAGCGCTATGGATGAATACAAGTTTCCTCCTAGAAAGCCTAGTCGTTTCGAATCGTGGAGAAATCGAAAAGCTAAATTGTTAGAAACAAATACTACGCCGGCTAGGGTTATGGAGACTCCTGTTGTAGATACAAAAAGAATGCGCACTAACTCTGTAACTGAATTCTCCTGCTTACCAATGCAAAAGTTTCAATCTCGCAAGATTGAACCAATACATGCTTTTTCTATGTCCAAAAGCATGCCATAATCTAAACTTTAGTATATCATGGAAATAAACTAGCTTCGTGGCTTACCCAACAACGCACGTACTCATTAGGTATTAGCTATCTCTACGGAAGAATTGTAACCCTAGACAACCACGATTATTTAGGCAAAACATCACTTGGTGTCATGATGATGGTTGGGGGATAAATATCGTCTCGTCGAAAAAGGGCTACAACAGATATTTTAAAACAAATCAATGATCTGCCCGGACAGAGTCTTAGATGTAAAGTACATCACAGAAGATCTACTCAGCTTCAACGAGGAGAACTTTCTACCATCCAACCTCAGTATGTTCGAGTTCAAGAGCGAAGAAGAATCAGACTATGTGGACTTTGAAATGGTGGAAAGTCCAGTCGTCGAAACTGAAGAGTCTGAAAGCGAAGGAGCAATCGTTACCACTTATCGCTACTCTCCGCCATCCACAGAAGAGCCAGAGATGCAACAAAAGCAAATCGTTTGGGTAGACGAAGCAATGGATGACGAAGAATTCCAAACCAAACTCAAAGAGATGTATCCCAAGCTCCGTGGCTTCACCGACCTGGAAAAGATGAACGGGCTCCGTGCCAAAACAATGTCCGTACTACAAAGCGGAATTTGTGAACTCGAAAAGAAGATTAGCCAAGCAATGATAGCAGCTCCGTTTTTCCTCATAGAAGAATACACATACAAACTAAGAGTCGTCGCTGAAGAAAAGATGGAAAGTTTCATTCGAGAGTTATTGGAAAGGGAACCTGTAGTTGCCACAAAATTCAGAACACCAAAGAAGAACCAAGCACGCAACAGACATCGTCCTCCATGGGTGAACAACATTTTGCTGGAATGGCTCAAGAACAATTTGAAACATCCATACCCAAGCAACGAAGTGAAACAAGATTTGGCTAACAGAACTAACCTAACTGTGAAGCAAGTTACTACTTGGATGACAAACAAGAGGATTCGAGAAATCAAAGCTAGTAAAAAAGATACGAGTGAACCACCAAGAAAAAAGGCAAGAAAGCAAACTCGATACGAATCGTCTGAAGAAGAGTATAGCGGTGACAGCACGGATGATGAATAAACAATGCTCTATCAAAGCTAGTAGATATTTTTGTAGCGAGTGTTCCCCTATTCTAGATAAATCATGTAAAAATAGATAATTACGAAGCCTAGATTTGAAACCGTTGGAATCAAAAAAACCAGTCTGGAAACGACATGAAAGCCACTGCGTTTTTATTGCTAGGCCTAGTTGCGTTAGCATGTGCAGATTTGCAAACGTTTATGTCAGCGATGACACCATCTGCTACACATCCTGGATGTGTTAGATTCTCTCCATACGTTAATGGATTGTCGCCAAATGGTGCAACAGCACCAGATGCGGTGCTAATAGGAAAACTTTTAGATGTATTGGTACAGAAAACAAAATTCAGATGCATCATGATAGGAGACATGTCTGGTATTTACAGCAAAGTTGTGGAAGCCGCAAGCACCAGAGGAATTAAAGTTTTTGGAGTCATTTACATTTCATCAGACTTCAAAACAAATGGAGACATCAATGAAGCTATAAGATTGTCCAAGCTATACACTAGTACTGTCATAG
>JAESGV010000434.1_pt1 | contig 18709 bp, 13 predicted proteins | sample 9269781 | NCBI WGS metagenome assembly JAESGV01 (sample SAMN15741586, study PRJNA653496) | algae metagenome | isolation source: Tildeniella torsiva UHER 1998/13D and co-occurring heterotrophs from... | place: Slovakia: Slovak Paradise National Park, Hrabusice, Kosice Region | collected 2000-01-01
TCTAGTACCGTGAAAAGGAGCTGAAAGGTTATGAGTTGAAAATTCAGCTTACACGAAGATATTCCTATCTCCTCAGTTATACACTTTATAATCAATAAAGCGCAGAGATATGCGTCTTGTTGCCTTCCATTAAACATTGTATCATGTCTTGTTCTGAGGAGATCGCATAATTTGCGCGGTGACGCACATCTGTCTTGCATTTCTCTAAGCAGTTTGTTCAAAATAGTTATTGTTGGACCTTCTTTGCTGTTTAACTCATTTCTAAGAAACTGAAGGTTGAATAGACTTTGTAGTGTAGCATTTAAAAAGCACTAACTGAATTAGCTAAATTAGAATAGATTTGTACCGTGTTTCCCAAGTTGTTTAGACCTCCAGATGACGAATAAGTATTATAATTGTATTGTTTCTTTCGACCCTTGTGTTTTACCATTGTGATATCTTCGGTGGTTTACCAGCAAAAATTTGACAACCATGGCAACACTAAGGGTGTTACAGGACTTGGCTGCCATTAAGAAATACTCTATCAAAGGTGTAGATATTATGCAAGATTCAACGAACGCCTTTATAGTTCGTGTCGTATACAACGATTTGCCAAACACTCCTTACGACAAGACTGGGCTAGCGATTCAACTTCTTATTCAGTAAGCGAACTATAGAACCTAACAATAAGAAACACATACCCTAACACACCACCTGCAGTGAAATTCGAGAAACCGATTCATCACATTAACGTTGATCCAGAATTTAACATGATATGCGTAGGAACACTTGCACCTACGGTATGGAACAATAGAATGTCGCTGATGGACGTAATATACGATGTTATGGATTTAGTGATGCAGCCAGATACTAACAATGCTGTCACGCCAGAACTCTTGGAAGAATACACAAACAGCCGAGAGAAGTTTTTCATAAAGGCAAGGGAGCAAGCGATGAAATCAATCGCATAAAATTTTTATTTAATTTGGTTTTCCGAGTAGGTGTTTAAAATCTTGTACTGCATAGTTCCAAAGTGAGCTGAATAGATCTTGCAGTTTAGTTTTTTCGTTTGAATTTTTCTGTTCTTCAACAAATTCAGGTTTTTTGAATGACATCCAGTCGAATTTATCCTGCACACTAAGTTTGTGCATCTCTGCTGATAATCTGCGTGCTCTACCGTTAAAACGACTTCGTAGATTTCGATATTCAAACAAAATTCCTTGGCTAACAGCGTTATCTTCGTTTGGACGTAACAGTAGCGACTGGACTTCGTCAATGATGTCTCTTACTTGGTGGTTTATATTCCACTCTGCAATTGACTGCAAGCAAACATCCCTCTTTGATTCAACATTGATATGATAAATTTGTCTATAGAATTCTACCGTTGGGGCTTGAAAGGGAAACATATCACTGGCAACGTTAAATAGAGGACAACCTTACGTTGCAGTTATTTTGAGGATAGGATACAATCCATCATATGGTGTATTGGGAAGCGAATCATATCTTGCAAACAGTTCAAGTGCGTTGGACTCTGAGATGGCAATAGAAATACCAGGAGTTGGCTTTTCATTAAACTTCTTTAAATCGCTGTTTAATCTTTTGATTGCTTCTCGATGGTGTGACATGTTTCTATTTCCTGTTAGCGAACACGAACTCGGAATAGTTTCTAATATAAACGACCAACCTTGTACTTAAAAACGACTGGCTGACAGAGTTGACGAAAAATTTGGTTCTTGTTAGATGTTAGAAAAAGTAACAATGCAATTGATCGTTCGCTTCGGCAATGAACAGCACACATTTAACGTCGACGACCAAGCATTGGTAGCCGACCTGCTAGTTGAGATTAGCAAGAATGGAAGGTTTTCAAGGGCAAGAAACATTGAGCTAATCTACGACAATCAGCAGCTTAACCGAGGCCAACGGCTTAGCGAATATGGCATTACTAATCGTGCTACACTCGATAGTGTGGTTCAAGCTGTTGGTGGTTCGAACTGGGTTCAGCTATTCGATGACAACGTTCAAGATAACGACTTGAAGTGCCAAATGAGCTGTGGTCACAAAGCAGTAAAGGCGAAGTTAGAAGAATGGACGCAACAAGAGCTCAACATGGGTCATCTCAACTTAGCTTGCAGTGAGGTTAAGAGAGATACAACTGGCCGAAAGACTGGAGTTTGCAACAAGCCGTGGACCTTCCAAGAGATTGTTCGTAACGGCGGGTTTAACGACACCAAAGTCACTCAGTTCAGAAAAAGCCTTCTCAAATTGGTTTGTACTTCCAAGGGTTACAAAGAATGCCCAAGTGTAAGTAAATTGATTTTCTATTAATTTTAGTGCACACAAATTTTGCAAAAAGTATTCGATAAAGGAATGAAACAAACTTGCAGTATGTGCAACAGCGGTGAGTTCGTATTTTGCTGGGAGTGTCTCAGAAAGTGGAATAGCACGAGTGCCAATAGCTGTGGAAACCAAGGATGCGAACTGAAGTCCAAATTCCAAAGTGCCATACTTGCGAGCTGTTCTTTGAAGCAGATCAGGAATATCAAAGACGTGCCAAGCATTAGACGCTGTCCAGGAAAGAATTGTTCGCAACTGATCGAACATACTAACTATTGCAAGCATATGACTTGTCCTGCATGTCAAACTCAATTTTGTCATATTTGCCTTCAGATTGCAGATAAAGGACAATGGAAGTGCAAAGGCGCATACGACATGTGTCCCACTGGAATCGCTCCTCGTCAATTGCCTCATGTTCAACCAAATTAAACTAAATTTTGTGCACTCGATTCAATTTATTGGACAACCTTGCTTAGCAAAAATGAAAAACAATGATGATAGATACAACCGACAATTGTACGTGCTAGGTGTGGAGGCACAACAAAGGATTAGCAACGTTGTATTTAATAGCGATTCTAACAGTATTAGGGAAACGTGTTGGTAGTCGGGTTAAATGGGTTAGGAATTGAAGTTTCTAAAAACCTTTTACTGGCTGGTGTGCACAGCGTTACATTACAAGAAACACAAAAAACAACTTGGCACGATCTATCAAGTCAATTCTATCTTACAGAAAAAGATGTTGGGAAGGTACGTTGACTTTACGTTATTAACACAAAAGAATCGCGCAGTGGCATGTTTACCGCAGTTAAAAGCACTGAATACTACCGCAATAATTAAAGTTGTTGATGCTGTTACAGACAGTTTCGACAATTTCGACGTAGTGATTTTTGCAGGCAACGTAGCGTCGCTGAAAAAGCAGAACGAATTGTGTAGAAGAGTACGTTTTTATTTCACTACTAAAAAAAGGCCAATGCTAAATTCATTGCTGCTGACTCGCGTGGACTTTTTGGGTCTATATTCTGTGATTGTGGCAGCGATTTTATTATTTTTGATGCTGATGGTAGAGAACCCGCTACAGCAGTAATCAAAACAATTCCAAAAGATCATGGAGTAATTTCTTTGGTTGAACCTATCTACCCGGATATTGACAGTACTCTTGTAATTGAGGGAGTGGAGGTGCGATCGTTGTTTGATCTTTTAACTGTATAGGGAATGGAAAATATTTCGATAACTGGGTTTGAGGGTGGCGATACGATCAAAATCGACGTCGACATAACAGCATTTGGTTCATACAAGTTTGGAGGACGTGTCAGAGAGATCAAATCAACCCAAGTGAAGCACTATAAATCACTAACAAACTCAATACCTGATGTAGGATCTCCTCATTGGTATATGTACCCTGCATTCACGTAAGATCACATCTATCGCTAATAATTATAGTGCTTTGGCTAATTTTGAAGAGAAACATGGTAGACCTCCTCGATCATACAATGATCAAGATGCAAACGAAATTGTTCAACAAGTAAAAACACTAATGGTTGATTTATACAACAAAGAGGCAACAGAATCACAACTACGCGCATTCAAAATGTTGAGTTACACTGCACGTGGTAATTTAAGTCCGATTGCATCCTACTTGGGAGGAATCGTCGCACAAGAAGCGTTAAAAGCGCTAACTGGAAAATTCACGCCACTAGATCAGTGGATGTTCCTCGATGCAAGTTCTTGTCTCCCATACGATGATCTATTACCAACAGAATCAGATACGCAACCACTTGGAACAAGATACGATGGTCAAATAGCAGTATTTGGATTGGAATACCAAAAGAAACTTGCTGCGACAAATGCGTTTATCGTTGGAGCCGGTGCATTAGGATGTGAATACATTAAACTGCTTTGCATGATGGGCGTCGGAGTAGGAACAGGTTCCATTCATATTACTGATATGGACAGCATAGAGGTAAGAAATTTGTTCACACGCTAACACATCTAGTTAAGCAACCTGAGTAGACAATTTCTTTTTAGAGATCATCACATCGGACAACTCAAATCAAAAGTTGCAGCAAGTGTCGCTCGCGAGTTAAACAAAGAAGCAACGATCATCGACTATTCACAAAAAGTTGCACAACAGGTACTATAGATTCACATTCTAACTCGATAGACTGAACATGTTTTCACAGATGATTTTTGGGAACAAATGGATCTTGTGTTAAATGCACTCGATAACGTCGAAGCAAGAAAATACGTTGATTCGAAATGTTTATTTCATCAATTGCCACTATTGGAAGCGGGAACAATGGGAATCATTGGCGCTACACAAACTATTGTTCCTCACGTTACAGAAACGTACAGAGTTCCTCACGAACAAGATGATGTAATTCCAATGTGTACGTTGAAGAGTTTCCCGTATAATATCACTCATACCATTGCATGGGCCAAAGATTTGTTCGAGTTCCATTTCACAAAGGTATGATAAACGATACTTGACTAACGATTAGACATCCACTTTGGTAAATGAACAAGATACAGTAAAGAACACGTATCAAGATTGTATAGTTTGGGCTTTGCAACTGTTTGATCAATTGTTTAATCAAGCCATTGTTTATCAATTGAAAATGTATCCAGTAGATATGATGGAACAAAATTTACCATTTTGGAGTGGAACCAAACAAGCACCTACACCAATACTATTCAACAAAACAAGTAAGTCACAACCAAGTACATACTTACGCATAGACTCAACGCACCTTGAATTTGTTAGAAGCGCAGCAAACTTGCGAGCGTTCATGTATGACATCTTAATTGAACAAGATGTAAATTTTGACATCAAGAACTGCTTTGTACATTGGAGTAACCCATTACGTGTTCATCAGTTTGAAAAAGATGATGATACAAACTATCATATTGATTTTATTACTGCTGCTAGTAACCTACGAGCAAAGAATTACAGTATCATTGAAGCTGATCGATTGACTACAAAACGTATTGCTGGAAAGATTATTCCTGCCATGGTTACCACTACCGCAGCAGTAACAGGTTTCGCAGCCTTGGAAGCGTACAAAGTAAGAATCATTTTCAATGCGTAACAATATAGTTAATTCATGGATACAAAGACATCAACTGTTACTGGAACAGCCAGTTGGTACTTTCGAGACCGACTTGTACGCTGTTTAGACCATTACCAGCACCTTCAAGACAGATTTCTGGAAAAGTGTTCAACATTTGGTATCAACTTGAAATTGAAAGGCAATCTACAATGCAAGATGTTGTTAACAAAATCAAGGAGAAATTTCCGTTCAATGTATGTTATTGATACATGGTAACTAACGATAATAGGTTCTACAAATCACTACTGGCGCAAACGCAGAAGTAATCTTGTACAACTGCTACGATAAAGACATAATGATGCCGCATTTACTAGAGAAGCACAATTTGTTGCAGAAATATGTTTCTATGCACGTTTTTGTTAGTGACACAAATGCAAACGTCTTACAGTTACCAGTGATAAAATATCATGCACAATAAAGTAAAAGCCAACTATATTTTGATGAAAGTGTCCGTGTTTTCCACATCCTGTGAGAAAGTTTCGATTGATGTCTTTGTTACACTTCGTGGTGCGTTTTGCTTTTGATCTTCTATGACAACTTGTCGAGTACGTATGATACAATTCTGCACGAAACAACATACTGGCGATATCGTAAGTTGTGCTAGTAACATGATTGGGTTAACAATCATGGAATCAAAAGCAATTCCTATTCCAAATGTTGATGTCCATCTAAAATCTTGGGGTGTAAATTTCACAATTATTGCTATTGTGAGTGAAACTACTCCTAAGAATAAGAGAATACCAAGATACTCGCCAAAATTCAGCCACCAAGGAAACCACTTGTCTTGCTGCAGATACCTTAATATTCGTTGCAATCTAGTAGCCTCTTTTCTATCAAACGCAACACGTACTGTTTCTTCATTTTGTTTTGGTTCAAGTAGGAGTATTACTAGAGCAGCTATCAATATGAACATATTCAATGCTGTTGTTGCTCCTATCGTGTTTAATCTTGGCATCCACACAGAGTCAGAGGGTATCACCTCTTCAATGTTTCCAAGAATAAAGCAAACGGTACTACCGCTTAATAGTAGCAATGTAAACCCAACCACTACAATGATGGGTACCAACTGCAACCTCCATTGTTGTATTTTTCCATCAACATATAGTCGTAAGCGGATCGTAATGAAGAATAACCATGATATAACATTATAAAGTGTTATTCCAATACCTCCTACTACCCATACAGCCGTATCGTCTATAAAACCAAAACTGTACGGCAATGCCGCGACGAAAGCTGACCATACGCCAATGTATCCAATACTCGTTAACGCAACAACCAATGCTCCATAAATGACATGTTTCTTAACTGCTCTTCTAATAATGTTTCCCACAAGATCAAATACATCCATCAACGATTGTGGATTTTCATCTACATCTGCTCCAACAGGTACTATCTCATCAAAAGATTTGGCAGCTAGTACCATTTCTTCGTCTTCTATGCGTCTCCTAATCATCATGACATCTTGTGTCTTGTTTAATAGAAAAGAGAAGAATGTAACAAATGGCATTGTAAACAATGCAGCTACAAATCCTGCAGCTGCTTGATGAATTTGTCCATCAAAAGAGTAGCTAATTACACTACTGCACATGATGACAAGTAACGAAATGTATAACAATGTTACTCTTTCCACTTGTACAAAGAATCTTGATCGATTCGTGTTTGGAGCGAATAGAACGGATAGGTATGTATGATTGGCGAAAAAGAAGCGTATAAACTTGCGTGTTGATCCTAGTTTGCGAGTTGGTTCGCCTTTTGATTCCAGAAATGAGAGAAGACCTGTTCTTGCCATCCAGTAAAAAAACATACTACACGAGCAGGTAAAGAATGTAAGGTTAAAGGAGAGCAGTGTACAACCATTACTGCTCCAAGCTTGACGTTCTTCGCTCCAGTACTGACACTTTGCACCATAGGCGAGTTGTGTCATGTTTATTGAGGTAGAGTTACCTGCTGTCTTTGGAATTACTATTGAGCCAGGTTTAACTGCTAGAGTGAACGTGACGTCATGGTTATGTGAAATCGTTTTAACTTTTCCATTAATTTTCTCTACTACTATTGATAGTACTGGCGTTTTAGCAATATCAGTGACATTCTCGTTGACATGAGAGTTGCTAAAGAGGCTAATAAGCGATACCAGTAGCTCTTCGTCATCTTGTGTCACAATGCTTCTTTTCATTGGTTGGTTTAGCCTCACAGAGATCGAATTTGTACTGTTTGTACTTTTCGAGGTTATAACTGTCCCTTCTACAAAACTAGAGTAGCTTTTGTATGCAATAATTGATATTTGACTTGTTTCAATGACGGTAGCTTGCTCTCCTGCTATTTTGTTATCAACAATAACTGATACCAGTAAAGATATACTCTTTGAGGCTTGTGGCAATATGTTCGGTAGATTGTTAGATAGCTCTGCTGTAACCACAACATTAGAGATGGAACTAACAATATAGTCCACTGCTTTCTCGTCATAGTTGATGTTCATCAATGTGGCGAGCTGAAGTGCTACAATAACAGTCATTGCTTGCGTGTAGTTGCTCAATTCGAGTGGTATACTTGTTATGTCTCTAATCATAGAGGATCTTTGAAGCAAGTCCGAGTTTGTCGAATTTACTACAATCTCTAACAACTTCTGCCGCACTTGTTGTTTTTCTTCGACAGGATCTGACGTTATCTCCGAACTGTTCATAGTATGAATAAGGACTTGCGCTATTTGAGTCTCTTGGTCTGTAGTTGACCTCGATAATAGGCTCAACGTCGTCGTTTTAATCCATTCAAACAAGTCAAACGAAGGGTCTAATGGCTGAGTAACTCTGACAGTAGTATTTGCAGATACACTGGATCCATATCTATCTGATGCAGAAACGAACACAGGTAGCTCCATATTGGCACCAAACCCAAGTGGTAGTTGAGTTTGCATAATGTTGGTTGTAAGTGATGATGCCAACACTGTTGGTTCATTTTCTGCGTTATAAAAGCCAAATGTGTATCGCAGTGGCTCATTTCCCTGAAACTGTGTGCATACGAGCGTAAACGTAGATGATATATCACCTACGTTTGGTGTTACTATCAATTGGCCAAGTGTTGGTGTATCAGCAATCTTGAGAACAACTTGAGAATAGGCACTACTCTTGTCTTCGCGATTTGTAACTATTAATCGCACTATGTAGGTTGCTCCGCTGGTAACAACGTTTGGGTTCATAACTAGAAGTGGTTGAGTATAGTATCGAGCAAGAGCGATCAATTCAGAGTTGTTCGTTGGATTTCCACTTTCCTCCATTATCAACCACTCGTACAACAGTGTTACCTGAGGTAGCGATTCGGCGTATCCTTTTATGACTATCTTTGAACTTTTTGTGAGAACTGTAGGTGATACAGACCGTATACTAACAATTGGTACATTTGAAGGTGAGACACGAATGTGTGTAGTAGTTGATGCCGTTCTAGAACCCTTCTGATACATTAGAGTGAAGTAGTATGACTCCTCATTCAATCTTCCAGCAATAATAACAACAACAGAAGAATTCCAATTTGACTCTATCCCACAAGGAACGAATTTGTTGCTTGACAAAGAGCATGTCCACGAATATGCCTCTGGTACGCTTACGTTGTCTCTGTCCAACGATTTGGATCCATCAAGTGTGAGATTATTTAGTCTCGACACAATTCTTTCGCTGCCTCCAACAATAGTAGTGATTAGTGATTGTGGTTCAACTATTATATCAACATAAGTACTGGAGCTATATTCTGCTACGCTGACGGTAAGCATATATGTGTACTTTGCTGCACTACCATCTGATTTTAGCCTCAACTCTCCTGCATTGAATCTTAGATATCTTCCTGTTGCTGTACCAGAAACAACGCTTGGGCCTGATACTTGACTCCATTTAAACTCAACTACACTATATGAATTAACATCACCGCAGAAAGAAACAGCACTACTAGTCAACACGTATGGTATTGTGCTAATGGTTTTCTGTGACTGTGTTCCATCTATGGAGGCAACGGGTATGTATGTATGAGTTTTTAGCACTACAGCGCTTGTTGCGCTTGCTTCCGCACTACTGTTCACTTGCAGCACAAATGTATATGTTCCTGGAGAAATCAGAGTTGCTGGTATCACTACTATGGCGCTGTTTTGTTGGTCAAAAAATACTTGCAGCGCTTGATCGTCTCCTACAAACGTCCACTTGTAACTAAGCGGCGAATTGCTAACACTTTGAGACTTGGAACCATCTAGTGTAATGCCGTCACAGATACCAACAATAGAGGGTGCAATTATTACAGCTCGTACTGATGTCGGTTCCTCTGTATTGTCTTGGTACGGCGCAAGGCTTTTAGTGCTTGTTTGCGTTAAGTTAGTTCTGTTTGCAAATAAACTTGTAGTGGCAGGACTTGTCACTCTTGGAACTAACGATGCACCTAACTCAAGTTCAGTAGATGCTACAAAACGTGTCTCCGTTGGAGTAGTAGCAACTAGTGTGTTTGTGTCACTTTGTATTACTAATGGAGAAGAGGGTACCTCTATAGTTGCATCATCACTTGTGATTGTTAATATTGTCGTGTCGGGCACAGTTGGTGTTGGCGTTATAATATCAGTCGCAGTAGATGTTGCCGCACTGGTACTAGCTAGCGTGTGTGAAACGTCAGCAGTAGTATAGCCGATAGTTGGGATATGTGTCTCAGCTTGTGTACTTGTTGTTTTCGTCGGTGGTGGTGTAGATTGGAATGGTACAGGAGTATCCGTTTGTACATTTGTTGGTGTTTGTGTATCAGTGGTTGGATTATAAGTAGCTTGCGTCTCTGTATTTCCTGTAGTTGTGCTATCTATAATAGTAGTTTGTGTTGGTGTTTCTGTAGTTAGAGCAAAAGTTGGTATGTCCGATACATATGTGGCGGGTGCTGTAGTTGGTGCGTCATTTGTGATTGGTAACACTGCTGCCGTGTCGGACACTGCTGGTGTTTCTCTGATGAATGGTGTTGGTGATATGATATCAATCGTACTTGAGCTTGCAGACATTGTAGTACTTGTACCAGTTGATGTGGTTAATTGAGCATCGATAGCATTTGTATCTGTGCTCGTAGGCTCAGGCGTCGCAGTAGATGTTGGTGTATCTGTTGTTACATCTACCGCATACGCGGTGCTTGTTGTAGATGTTTCTGTTGGTTCGTTTATATATGTTGGTACATCAGTGTTTGGTGCTGGTGTGTCGGTAGCAGTGGAGGTCGATTCTATTGTATTTGACACGTCATTAGTTGGAGAAATAGTGGTCTCATTATCAACTGGTGCTGGTGTATCGGTTACATGGAGTGTTGCTGCAGTAGGCGTTTGGTTATTGGTAGTTGGAATTGGCTCTGTACTTGTTTCAACAACTGTTGTCTCGTTATTATGGTCGCTTGTCATTAATGGCTCTGATGTTGCCGTGCTCGAAGGTGTTTGCTTAGACGTTTCTTCGATACTTGAATTCATAGCTGCAATAGTCGGTTCTTCTGTTGTTGGAGAATTATTTGTTTGCTGCGTTCTTAAAGCGACTGAGGTCGTTGGCTCGCTAGTTGTCTCCGCATTAGTAACTGCAGCTGCTTCGATCGTAGTTTCTGGATTAGATGTCGTTGTATCTATGTTGATTTCTGTAGTAGTGTGAGAAACTATCGTCTCAACTACTTCTGTTGTTGCGTCAGTAGGCACAGCGGTAGCTGTGGTAGATCCACTACCCACATTCTCTCCTGTTACCATATAAGGTGCTGTCACATCAACGGGTACGGTGACACTTGCAGCTGTAGTTTGTCCAACAAAAGATGTTGTAGAAGCAGTGTTTGCCTCAGTGGCACTTGAAGTCGTTGTGTCTTTAGGATTGTTGGTTGTAGAAGAACCTACAGTTGTATGTATAGTGATGGTTGGAAATTCTGTTATATATGATGCATCAGATGTCGTTGGAGCAGACATAGAAGTAACTGTTTCCGCTGTAGGCGTTAGTGTACTAGTGGTAGAAGTGGTTGTCAAGAGTGCATCGCTAGTTGAACTGGTCGTATCCGTTGGAGCATCACTTGCTGTTAAATCTGTAGGCACCTCAATTGTAGTTGTTGGGCCAATGGTTGTAGGAGTATCAGTGGTTGTTACATCAGTAGGTGTTGGTGTATCAGTAATAGTGTCTGTTTGTGTATAAGTAGGCGTGACTGTATCAGTAGGTGTACTAGTAACCATTGTTGACGTATCTGGTGGCGTATCACTGCTAGTAGAGGTGTCTGTAGTGGTTGACAATGTATCACTTGGTACTTCTATTGTTGATGCTACTGCTACGCTGGTGGTAGTAAGTGAATCAGAATGAGTCGCAGTTAGCATATTTGATATAGCTGGCGTGCTATCTTCGGTTGTTATATCTTCTGTTGTTGTAATGAAATCAGTTGACGGGAGTGATATAGTTATTGTTGCAGGTGCTTGTGTTGTGGAGGTGGTAAAGGTCGAGGTACTTGTTGTTTTTACAGTCATAGTAGCAAGTGTATCGGTTGTCATTGTCGGCGTAGCACTGGGAATTTTGGAAGTGGGTGTCTTAGTTGAAGTAACAACTTTTGTGGTTTTTGGTTTTGCTGTTGTCGGTGCCTTAGATGTGATAACCTTTGTTGCTCTAGTTGTAGTTTTAGATGGCGTAGGTGATGGTTTAGCCGTTGTAGTTGCAGAAACTTTAGTAGTCTTGGGTCGTTTTGTTGTTGGAGGTTGACTAGTGTTTGGAGCACTTTGCGTTGGAGTCACTGTTTCAGTTGGAGTGGCCGTGGCTGCACTGGCTGTATTTAATGCTGGTGTGAGTGTATTTGTTAATTCCGCAGTAGTTGGAATACTACTAGTGATAGTTTGAGTCAGAGCAGGAGTTGGTGATGCACTAAAAGTTGGAGCGACTGAAGGTGCAGTATATTTTGGTGTTGGATAATTACTACCAGGCGTATCCATTATTGGAGCATTTGTAGTCGAATGTGCAGTGGTAGTTGAGATTGATGTAGAAATTGTTGTGGGTGCATCGGTTGTAGCTGTTGGCGCATCAGTAGCTATTAGTGTTGGAGCATCAGTGGTAATTGGATTTTCTGCAGTAGGTGTTGGCGTAGAATCATCAGTTGCTGCTTCTGCTACTGTTGTTGGAGCTTCAGTTGATGCTTCAGTGGGTGTAGGTGTAGGCATTTCCGTTGGAGCATCGGTTGAAGCTGCTGTAGTCGTTTCTGCTGGTGTTGGAGGATTTGTTATTGTTGTAGTGGCTATGTCCGTTACAGTAGTAGTTAAAGTTGTAGTAGGATTCACAAGTGTTGGTGGCTCTGTTTCGGTGAGCTCCCATGCATTGGTAGTGTCTATTGTAGCAGTTGGTTCGGTTCTGATAGTGGTTTCAACAGCTGTCGTTTGTGTGGTTGGAACTGTGTTGACTTGATCTGTTATGATTGATTCTACTGTCGTCGTGCTAACCTCATGAGTGGGCTCAGTAGTTGTTGGATCTATGCTAGTCGCTATATCAGCGAATGTAATGAGTGTTGCAGTCGTTTGCACAGTTGGATTAGATGTTGTGGTTCTGTCTTGATTTAATAAATAGTACGTGTCCAGTATTGTTGTATCAGGAGGTGGTAAATCTATAGTAGGTTCTGCAGTGATACTAGCACTCTCTGTTGTGCTAGTCAAATGTTCTGTAGTTGAATCTGACTGTGATGGCGTATTTACTGGATCACATGTTGTCTGTTCGACAACTGCTGATGTAGAAACAACGACTGTTGCTAGTTGCGTTGAATCAAATGGTATGTTTTCTGTAGGGGTGACAGTGTTTGAAGAAACATATGTTGATGTCTCTACTTGAGTAGGACTGGCTGTTATTGAAATAGGTTCAGTATATGATTCTGTTGGCGCAGGTGTAGCAGTGGTATCAGGTAGTACAGTTGAACTAAATGTTTCCGTACTGGTTGGCTCTTCTGTAGTTGTATGTTGCAAGCTAGTACTTATAGGTTTTATTACATCAGATGTTGGTGTTTCAGTTGTAGTTGGCGCAGGCGTAATTGTCATGGTAGTTATCGGTGTATCAATTGTGATTGTTGTTGTTGTAGGCGTATCCGTTGTAGCTGTCTCTTCTGTTGTCAGAATACCACCCACCTGCACGGAAGCACTAGCAGTTGTATAAATGGCTGTCGTTTCAACGGAATCTGATGTAATGAGTACAGATGTAGTAGTTATAGAATAATCAGAAGGCGCTGGAGCATAGTCAACTGCCACAGGAGAAACAGTATGTGATACTTGTGATGTGCAGGCTACCAGTGCATCAGTTGTAGCTGCAGTTGATGTTGGTACTATAACAGTTGTCGCTGTTGGTGTGTGAGTGTCCGCTGTTGTGGTAGGAGCAGATGTTGTGATGATTCCTGGAGCAAGTACATCAGTGGGAGTATCGGTGGTTGTTGTGGGTGTAGGTGACGAGGTATCAGTGGTAGGTGTAACTGTGGTGGTAATAGTTGGTGCATCAGTGATAGTAGATGCTAGTGTAGGAGTGTTGGTGGTGGTTGGGGTAGCAATTGTAGTGAGTATGTCCGTTGGCGTTGGAATTTTAGTGGTTGTTGGTGTATTCGTAGAATCTGTTATGTCAATAGTTGGCGTATCTGTTGTCGCAGATGTAAGTGTTGGTGAATCAATTGTAGTTGTTGGTACAACTGTTGTCAAAGTAGGAGTGAGTGTTTCTGCTTCTGTCGTAACCTCACTTGTTGTAGTTGTAGTTTTTTGATCCACAGAAATTGCGTGTACTTCTGTAGCGTAATATGTTGGTGTGTCAGTGGGTGTTTGGCTATCAGTCGAGAAGGATTTCATAGTTTGCTCACACAGTAATCCTGTATATCCACTGTCGCACAAACACGAATCTGAAGCAACGCAACTTCCATTTCCAGAACATACACTAGTATCGTTCCAAGAAACACCATAACACTGAAAAATATCACAGCTCATACCAAAGTAGCCCAAATTGCACTCGCAATAACTGTTTGCATCTGACGCTGATCCTGTACATGTACCCTTCGTATTACAATCTTCTGGAATGCAATTTGAGCCTAAATATGTAAATAAGAAACATTGGTAGCAAACTTATTAACGGCGCAATTGTCATTAGCGAGAAAGCAATTAATTTTGGAGCTGGTAAGACATTAGCATTCATTTTCACGCGAAAAGCAGTACCGTAGACGCTCAATATAATTAATAATGGTACTAAAACATCCAGAATTTTTTGGCGCTCAAATCGTGTTGTATGTAACAAATGTCTGCTTCCCCAATTTTTTTTGCAATCATGACTTGCGTCGCACACGGTAGTATCCGTTTCGCGAAGTGTAAAAAATGCGAGATTATATCCTGACGTTGTTGTGATTTTTTTCATGTGATACTGCTCGCCGCACACATTTGAATTTGTCTTTCGCCTTCCGATTATCGTTGGACCTAGTGAACGGGACCTAGTTTTGTTCAATTTGGTAAACTGTCAAATTCAAACAAAATAGACGATGGAGCCAGCGGCAATACTCAACACAGTTGCTGCTTCAATACTTCTCGTATTCATTTTGCTTTTCGCCGTGTGCATCCTTCTCTGTTTAATAATCATACGACGTTCCAAACTACAAAATCTTCATATTGGAAACACTACCGGTATCGCTGTCGCAATAATATTATTCTGTATATGTACGCAAAATTACGTTCTACTTACACAGCACTAGTACTCATTTTTAACACGCTATTCTCGTCATCATTATTTTTCTGCGAAATATCACCATCGTTCCAACCCTCGGATAGTGTAGCCAAAGGGCTAACAGTATGTATTTTATTGTTCGACGATATGTTACAAGTTATGGGCATAGCACTAACATTGTACCTGTTATACTGCCTGTATGTGAACATTTCTATCATATAATAATTAGAATTCGTGAAAAAACAACAGTACAAGCAGAACACCAACATTATGCTGCACTATCACTTGTGACTTTTACATGCGTACTTGTTTTTGTACTCATGCTGAAGATTACCCACTTTGCGCTGCAATTAGTAGTTTTGTTTCCAACAAAGGTAGTTCCACTAGAGACAGCTACAAACATCATTTTTTACTTTGATATCATCGTACCAATCTTTTTAGGAGCAACACAACTTGTGTTTGGTTTCATTTCGTTTGGAAATTATGCACGTGGATCAAGATCAGTGGATCCAGCGAGCAAAAAGATTTTAGGCCTAGTAAGTTTATTGAATTTGACACTAACACTAATAGATAGTATCAGCAGTGTTTCTAGTTGTTTGTATGAGTGTAATGGCATACGGATTAGGATTAGTTGCGACGTTTGTGTTTCGAACAATCACATCGCAGCTTTTGGTTGCTATTGTCGCAGTGTTGATACCACTCTTTTATTCCATCACTGTTGTTGGTATCGTAATTCTCATTGGACCACTAAATCCTGTATTGGATATCAATTATGAGCAATTCCCACTCAGAAATTCCATTGAATATAGTTCCTATCGTAGAGACGAAAGACTATAAATCTATTTATTTGAAAAAGACATGAATTGTACAATTTGATATTTTATTATTGTCTCGATCGATTCTTCCTCAAAACCGAGCTGACTTGTTTGTTAGGAACGTTTTGTCCTTCGTTACGCTTTGATCTGCGTTTAATATTGGGTGAAAATACTGCTGAAGGTGTAGGTAATTTTTTCTTCTTCTCTACAGCAGGTACTAGAACATCAACAAGACCATATCGTGAATGATCCATTTGCATCAGATTTGTTCGTGTGTACTTTTTGTTCTTTCTTGGTGTTGCGTTCTCTGCAATAAAAGTGTCGTTAGGTGAACCATAAGGTTCGTCATCGTCAATGATGGTTTGATTGGGTAAGAATGTCATATCTACTGTGCCAAGATCAACAAAGATACTTTGGTTAAATAGATTGAGTGATATGCGTCTGCGTTGTGTTTGCTGTGGTGCATCTTCTTCGTCATCAGACATTGAGAATGTAACAGACTTGTTCGATCTGTTAGGCGTAGTAACCTCATCATCGCTATCGTCATACATAGAATCAACATCTGAGTCATCTGCCGTCTTGCGAGTAATATACTCTTCATCATCAGCAATTGTGATCTTCTTGGCCGATCTTGTTGGAGTCTTCTTCAAAATGGATCTAGGTGTCGACACAGTCGCTTTTTGTGGAGTAATAACAAGACTCGCTCTACGATCCATACTCTCTATGAACTTCTTTGGCGTAAGTACAAAGTTGTTCTCTACACCTAAGCTTTGACGTTGTTCTGTAGTCAGTGGAATCTTCACATATTCTGTGGCGTCTGTCCACTGTATCTGCTCCTCTTCGTTGACAGGTTGTTCAACTACTGGTTCCGGCTCTGGCTCAACAACTGGCTCTTCGACAACTACTGGTTCTTCCTCCTGCAGTGTTGCAGGAACTTCATGAGTTGGTTCCTCTGAAATTTCAGGTTCTTCATTTGATACGTCGTCTACAATCTTGACAGATACTCTTCTTCGTTGTCTCACAGAACTCATTGGTGTTGTACCACGAGATCTACGAGTTCTAATTGGTGTAACGAGTGGTTCAACATATCTGCTTTCGTTTGTATCTTCGTCAGTGTCATCATGTGAGGGTGGAGTGTCTGGTGACATGGCTGAAATAGTACTAGATGAGCTATTACGAGGTGATGGCTCTGGTTGATTTTGTGACAAGTTGAAAACAATGTCTGTCTCGTTGTGTGAGTCTCTCTGTCCGTTCGAGTTTGCTGTCTCGTTCAAACTATGATTTGAAAGGCTGCTACGAGTCGAGCGAATAGAGTTGTTAATCGATCGTTGTTGCTCCAACACAGCTTGCTTAACATAATTGGTGTTTCTTTCATCTTCGTTAAGGCCATCGTCTTCATCGCTTGATGAGTCTTCATCTTGCTCGTCAGTTGTTTGCATAGTATCTTCATCCTCCTCAAGCATATTTTGGATTTGACTTGTAGTGAAAGATCTCTTAGAGTAAACAGATGATCGGCGACGCTCTGGTGTTGACTTGGTAGTTGGTTCTATGTCTGGGAACTCCATACTGATTTCGCGTAGAAGGTCCTCACTGATAGATGGCATTTCTGGTACAACTTGCAAGTCTTCTGGATGTTCATCATCGCTCTCTTCCTCTGATGACTCCTCAAACTCAACTTCTTCTTCCTCTAATTCATCGTCAACGCTTAACTCTTCATTTTCTTCTTGTTCTTCTTCCTCTTCTGAATCAGATTCTACCTCTTGTACTGGCGCTTTGGGCGAAGGCTGAGGAGTCTTTTGAGTTTGGATCACCTCTTGCTCTTGTTCAATGGTTTCAGGTGTTGTGTCATGAATACCCTCAACTGAGGTATCCATGTTGTTAATAGTGCTAAACAAAACACGTGAGGGTGTTCCTGAAACGATGGATTGTCTCTTTGGTGTGGCTATCGACGGACGAGGTGTCTTTGGCTTTTCTGGAGTCATACGCATCTTTTCGTCTTCATCTTCATCCTCTTTCTGCTCTGATTGTGGTACTCGAGCAGGTGTTCCTGACACAAAAGATGATCGACTTGGTGTTGCAAGCGATCTTCGTGGTGTTAGCGATTTTGGAGGTGTCATTGCCATCTCTTCATCCTCTTCGTCTTCATCATCGCTGCTTTCAAGTTGTCGTGAAGCTTCTTTTGGTGTGGGTTGCGACACTACCTGCTCAACATTCTCTCCACGTCTTGGCGTTTTGGATCTTGTCATGATAGGAGAGCGAATTGGAGTTTCTTCGCGAATTACTACTGGAGTCTTTTGAGGTGTTTTGGCTGGTGTCTTCTTAGGTGTTGGTTTTACTACTACTTCTTGCTGTGGCTCTTCCTCATCTTCCTCTTCGCTCGAATCATCCGGCTCTTCTGTTGCTTCAACCTCTTGATCTAACTCTTCTTTGTCTACAGGTACTGTTTCTTCGCGCTCTTCTTCTGACTCTTCGTCTTCGTTAGTGTCCATTTCGTCAGTTGCATGAGAGAACGTGCTAAAGTTGTAGTTGTTATCAACAACCTCACCAATAGCATGAATGGCATCGTGCACACTTGCGTTTCTTTCACTACGACTACTGACTGGACTAATGGCACTACTGTTAAATGTGCTGCGTTCTGGTGTAGTCGCAACTCCAGAAGTGCTCAATCCACTGAACGATTGCTCCTTGAATAGTTGGAACTTCTCTGACAATCTCTTAGAATTCATTAATGGTTGTTGTTCCGATTCATCTTTCTCAATTAACCACATCATGTATTGTTTGAATGCCTTATCTAACTTGTCATGAG
>JAESGV010000435.1_pt1 | contig 18706 bp, 17 predicted proteins | sample 9269781 | NCBI WGS metagenome assembly JAESGV01 (sample SAMN15741586, study PRJNA653496) | algae metagenome | isolation source: Tildeniella torsiva UHER 1998/13D and co-occurring heterotrophs from... | place: Slovakia: Slovak Paradise National Park, Hrabusice, Kosice Region | collected 2000-01-01
TCTTGACTGGTTTTAGTACTTTGATGATACAAGGTTCATTATTGACAGTGTTGATGCCTTCGAAGACTTCACTATATTTTCCGCGACCGACTTTTCTAACTACTTCATAATTGTCTTGGTTTCTACAAACGTGTGAGCAGAAAAAAAATAAAATACCCCCATTGTACTTGTAGGGCTTCGTAGTCCCAGTAGGTACGTGGCATTTTTAAATTAACATCCGTGTAAACTCTTGCCCGACTCATGGCCGCTGCTATTGTAGTTGATAAAGACCTGAACTGTATTTTCGTGGGTCACAGGGAAGTGTAACAATCAGAGGAGAGCCTGCTTGTCAACAAGGGTGTTGAAAATTTGTTTGTGGTGCTGTGGCCAATCAACGTCTTTTGAGCAGCCGTTACAAGACAAGAAACAAAGCAAAAAGCTATGATAAAACATTATTCCGGCGAGTACTCAGGCTATGTATTAGGCTGTTAACGAGAATACTACTAAAATTTTTTTAATGAACATTGTCGATGGAATTTCAAATTTGAAAGTTGCAACAAAGAACAGCAATACTACTAGTTTCTATGTGCCCTAAGACAGAATTTTCTGAGTTTGCAAGTAAAAGATTACAAATGGGCAACAAGAAGACCAAACAGCAAGAGGAACCAAAAGAAGAACAGCAACAGATTATATACGCTGGTGACGATCAGTATGACGACTACTATCCCACAACTATTGTAGGAGAGTATTTTGAAAGTGGGGAAAAAGTTCCGGCATCTTCGTATGGCATAAAATCTGCCACTACAGTGTACGATTTCCATAACCAAAAGCAATATGTGGTACCATCGTTTAATACGAAAGTTAAAAAGATATCATGTGGTGATTCTTGGTTCGTAATACTTACAGAGGATGGTTCCGTGTACCATAAATCTACAAAATCAGAAGAATACACGAAAAAAAACGAAGGAAGTTTTATAGAAGACATTGGTTGTGGTCACACTATTTATGCTTTGCGAACAAGTACGAACTTTCTTTTTCTAACAAATAGATTCAAATAGCATCATACTGGGCAAGAAAGACTACACACAAAAAGAACAAAACTTTCGATTCAACCACAGTGATTTTAAAAACGGAAGATTCAAACAACTAATCGGTGGAATATCGCATATGATCTTTTTAGTGCAAGTAGAGAACGACTTGGGACTCGCAGAAGATCAACTATACACTTTTGGCTATAACAATTTGAACGCACTTGGCACCCAAGCAAATTTAGACGCAATAACCCCATGGAACCCTATCGCTCTTCGTGGAAAAACAATTAATCAAATCGGCTGCGGAGGATACCATACAATGTTCTTATGCGGAACTCAAGTTTACTGTGTTGGATACAATGCCAATGGAGAACTTGGAACTGGTGATTCTACCGGTATTCAAGATGTGAAAGAGATGACATGGCTAAAAGAACCAATTCGTCACATATCTTGTGGTCATTTTAGTACTGTATTTATTACTACTGATAATAGAATTCTCGTGACTGGATGTAACGAAGGTGATTCACTCGGAGTTGGACAAAATTTCAAAGGTAACCCGTACGTGTTCAATGTACAAGAGATGAAACAATTTGATTTTATAACTGAAAATATATTTGTTGGAGGTTACCATTGGTTTGTTAAAACGATACGAAATGACTTGTATTATACAGGAAAACCTAGGTATGAAAATGTATAAAATTTAACATTTAGAACGGAAAGAAATCGTGGTGATATTGCACCAGTTAACCCAGACCCAACGTTTATTAAATGTACTGATCCAATTTTCTCAAGAAAACCACAAAATTTGATGATTGCTTGTGGAAATGCATTCTCGGTTGTGTATTGGCCTTATGAAAAAGGAGGCATGCATTTTACCGCAATGTTTGTCGATAATTTGGTGGATGGAGAAGAGAAAGCAAACAAATTTGCTGATGTGATAATTTGTAGAGCGGATTAAACTAGACTTTGCAAATTGTAGTCGATATTGTACTAATAGCTCAATAACGTTGTATCGTCAAGATCTCTGTGGTTTGCATGAAACTTATGTTTTATTGGCACAGTCGGTTGAGATTACAAAACAAGCAAACTAATGACGTACAGTTCAGGAACAAGTGTATTTGTAGATGTAGTATTTAACGTCAACGCGAATACAACTTCGCCACATCTTTACCACTTGTTAAGAACTACTCTAACTTCAAAACGCGACAATTTATTGACCAGAATTCCAACAAGAAAACTATTCACTACAAAAGTCACCATGTCTGGGAGTTTTAACCAAGCAGTAGCACTTGATGACGCTCGATTCATAACGTTACATGATCCACGCGAACTCATCATCTGGCGTATAACAAAAACAGAATTAATCAAAGAAAAGGAAATTTCCTTCCAAAGTGATCAAGAAAACTGTTGGGAAGTAGCAGTAGTAGATGGAGTAGCGTACGTTTTGAGTACACACAACATAGTGAGAATAGATTTGCGGCAAAATAAGCAATTATCGACTATCACGCTTACCGATAAATACGCTACTCGTTACAGTCACCCAACTATGTACGCGAGTCAGAAAAACATCATAGTAGCATTTTGTGACGATTTGTTAGGTGAATATTCAACATCTGGCGAATTTCAAAAAGTAGTTCCTGAAAAAGAAATGGAAGAGGAGACATATTCAGTTTGCGGAGTAGATGATAATGTGATTGCAATCGGCGCAGAAGATCACGTTTATATTTACAATTTGAAATTGAAAAAATTTGAATTAGCGTGGAGTAGTGAGTCAAAAGTTATTTCGTTGCAGTATTTTTCTGATCTTTCTTTGTTGGTATGTGGTACAGGTAATGGAAGTACCATATTTGTTGATGTTAAAAAGAGACAAGTAACTGGACAATATCATAGCACTGGCACTTGGAACACGGTAGTAAGGGTTGGTAAGACATGGGTAGCAGCTATCTACCAATCAGATAAAGTGGAAATTATTGATGTCTTTACACATGGATTAGTTCACACGTATGAAGAAAAAGTAGGGTTTTCAGTTGTACCTATGGGAGATCATTTGGTTTTGTTGACCGATCATGAGGTTTCTGTTTGGGTGTAAATAAACCTGTTTCTACAAAGAGCATTTTGATTTTGAACAAATGGTCAACACGCAACAAGAAAGTTTGCAAGATGAATCTTATGACTATTTTACAGATATAAACATATCAGAATTCGCAGACTATGGCGAGCCTGTTCCACTAACATCGTACGGTATTAGAACGAGTACAACCGTGTTTGAATCTAAAACCCAAAAACAATATTCTGTTCCCTCGTTTAATACACGAGTAAAGAAAGTACTATGTGGAGATGATTGGTTTATTATACTCACAGAAAATGGATCAGTGTATAATAAGCAAACATCATCTGATATATACACAAAAAGAAACGAAGGCAAGTGTATTGTAGATATTGGTTGCGGTCACACTATATTTGCGATGCAAACAAGTAATTTATAGTTCTAAACTCACTTGTAGGTCAGAATAATATCGTCCTCGTTAACAACAATTACCAAACAGAATTGGAGTACGAATTCCCACACAAAACTTTTAAAAGTGGACGCTTTAAACAAATGACTGGTGGAATCTCGAGTATGATCTTTCTAGTCGAAGTAGACAAAACATCAGGCGTTGAAGATCAGTTGTTTACTTTTGGAAAGAATAGTTTGAATGCACTCGGTGGCCAACCTAGAAGTGCTGAAACAATTATTCCATGGAATCCAATCGCCCTTCGTGGTAAGAAAATTTCTCAAATCGCTTGTGGCGGATATCATACACTGTTTTTATGCGGAACAAAAGTCTATTGCGTTGGTTATAATTCTAATGGTGAACTTGGCCAAATAGATTCGTCTAGCGTTGCAGATGTGAAAGAGATGACGTGGTTAGAAGAACCGATTCGACACATATCCTGCGGTCATTTTAGTACTGTATTTATTACAACTGATAACAAAGTACTCGTTACTGGATGTAACGAAGATAATTCACTTGGGGTAGGTGAGGGATATAATGGGAGAAATGTGAGAACTATTCTCAGATTGCAACACTTTGATTTCCTAGTTGACGATGTATTCGTTGGAGCATACCATTGGCTCATAAAAACGAAAAGACATGGGTTGTTTTATACAGGAAAACCAAGGTAAGAATTCAAAAATAATCTTACGTGTAGAGCGGAAAAAACAAGGGGAGATATCGCACCAATTAACCCAGACCCTACTTTTATTAAATGTGTTGGAGATATTTGTCAACGAAATATGCAAAGTATGCAGATTGCATGCGGCAATGGATTCTCTGTAGTATATTGGCCATGTGAAAAAGGAACTATACATTTTACAGCATCATTTGTGCACTATTTGGTTTGTGGAGAAGAAAAAGCAAACAAGTTTACAGACTTAACAATATTGAACATTAAATAATTTATCGTTTCTTTGAGGACTTTTTCCGTTTCTTTCTCGCCCGTTCCTCCTCTTCTTCGTCCATTTCGTCATCGTCATCATCATCTTGGAACAGCTCTGGCGATTTTGGTGGTTCTCGTTGTCTCTTTTGAGAGCCTTTCTTTGGTGTACTACTTTCACCATTCACTTGAATAGTCATGTCTTGCATCAAATTGGCAATCTTTTGTTTCAATTTCTCTTGTTCGGCTTTTAGTTTTTCAATGGCTTGCTTTTCTGTTAGCGCCGAGCTATGGTCTCTTTCTCGTTCTTCTTCAAGGTTCTTTTCTGTATCATCTCTTTGTTGAATTAGTTTTTGTATCTTTTGCAATAAATCTCGTTTCTGATTTGCAAGAACAAAACGATGTTGTTCCTCTAGTGGCATGACACCAAATCGGTAACTCGATGTTCTTTGTTGTCCTGCGTACATGATACCATTTGGTTCGATTCTTTCTCCTTTTGCTGTAACGATGAGTGGACATGGTTTCTTGTCTTGAACTCTTCTTTGTCTAAACGCGTAACCATTTTCCATGGTATCAAACACCATGTAATATCCAAGAATATTAAATAAACACTTTCTCCACGTGACCAGGAGTGATTCACTATCTTGAGCACCAATGTCCAGTAAATTGCATGCATACCCCAAAAATCCTTTTTCTTGGCCTGGTTCGACTTCTCCCTTTACAAGACATGTCTTTGGATCAATTTTTACAGTTGAAACAAAGTTATCTAGTGAGAGAATAGGAATACTTTGGAATGAACTCTTGGATAGTCCTGATGATAAATCTTCTCGTAGTTTGTGAGCACTATTGGAGTCCTTGCAGATAACTGTTTGTATCTTTTCAAACAAACAATTGCTTATGGCGACATCGCAATCTTCATTCACTGCAAAACCCATGTGACCAATACATCCAATTATTCCACTCAATTTTCCATCTCGTTCCAATGATTTTTGTACAAACTGTAACGAGTTGTTTTTTGCATATCCATAATCTTTCGCGTACTTTGGTTGTTTTGATTCTGATTTTTTCATTTCATCGATTTCTGTTTCCACTTCTTTTAACATTCTTTTCACAGAACTCGATTCCTCTAGTAACGAAACATCTTGATCAGTTGCATCATCTCCATTAAGTTTCATCATGGCGCGAATTTCAAATTCTAGTGTTTGTCTGCACTGGTCAAGTCGTCTTGATCGGTCACCTTCTAGTGATTGTATTTCTTTCAAGACTGTTTCATGTTGTGCAATCTTTTGACCAATCTTTTTGATTTGTTCTTGAATCTTTCGTTCTTCTTCTTGTACCTTTTGGGAATCACTAAACATGAACGGTAGTTCTTTGTCTTTGATGGCACTGATATTACTTTTGATATGTAGTTTGAATGTCCCACAGGAAGCGTTGCATCCTTCAGCAATTGAGATACGACCAAAAGTAGCTCCACCATCTTTGTACTTGGCTGTTGTTACTCCATCGAGTTCAGGTACCTCCATTGATTTTTCTGCTTCAACTTCGAGCGATATCTCGAGTGAGTTTACTTTTTGAACTGGATTGCCAAACTTGTCAGTACAAACAACTTTCATTTTCTCCCAGAACGATCGTTGTGAGATGTTGCCCTTGTTTGATAGTAATGGAATAATGTAGTCTTGTTGTTCCAACTCTAGTTTTGATGCCTTGTCTGCACGCACAAGAACTTCGATCATTTGACTTAACTCTACAGTATTGGTTTCTCTTTTAACTGGTACTTCTTCTCTTTGACGTACAGATGCAAAGTACGGTACTTCAGATAAGTCGCATTTGAAAATGTATTGGTAGATGCCTGTTTGTTGTAGCAATTCAACTAACTGCTTGTCCAAGGTGAAAGTGTAGGTCAAATCGTCATCGTCGATCGGTGGAGTAGCCAGTAGGGTTCTTGTAACAAGTAACGACTTGCGATTGTCTGGTTGCGGTATTAATTCCATCATTAGTTGGCTTGGTGCACGTGCTGGCTTTCCATCTTCTCCAATTACTTGTACTTCAAACTTGTCTAGATTCGTGCCTGCTTTACATTGGCATCGTACGGTTTCAATACCATTTGAGTCTGGTATCTCTAGAGCGTTGCATTTAACCACGAATCTCTTGGGATTTTTGCTTGACACAAGATGTAGTGTAATGATTACAGGCTCAATATTCGTGGTCTTCTTCTGAGAAGCGACACTTTGACTGAGTGTCATATCTTGCACGTCGTCGTCAATTACTGCTGGCTTTGGTAACGAAGGATACTCTGAATGTGGTTTGACGCCAATAGTAATTTGGTAGTCTTTGTTTAGTCCATCTTCAGCGACTGATACCCACATAGGAGGTAAAATAAACGAGCCGCCGTCACCTTCTATCTCTTCCATTGCGTCGGTTTCACTGTTGCCAAACTCTAGGCCATCATCACATGTTAGCTCAAATCCCCAACCACTGTCTTTGGTAATCAAGTTATCGTAGAGATCATGAAGGGTTGCTGATAGTTTTGGAGTTTGACTAAAGTTCGTGACTGTATATTTGACGCTGTCCACTCCATTAACGCGAATATGGTGCGGGTTTCCTGTATCCATTTTCAAAGCTATTTTTTCAGCTTTTACAGTCTCGCTCTCGTCTCGTATCACCAAATTGATGGTTTCTTCGGATTTTCCAAGTACAACGATACCACTAACTCTTATTACGCCGCGACTTGCCGACCATCGAACTGAATATTTGGCACTTGTATCGATTTTGGCCAAATTCTTCGACTTTTTGTCAATTTCAAAACATGGTTTGATAGATTTCAACTCTGGATAGATGTTTTCATGTGTGCTTGGCGATAGTGGGTTGCTCTCGGCATCAACTACATTCAACACAAAGCTGAAAGGTACTCCACACTTGACTGGTATTTCTCGTTTCACAAGTTGGAACGCAGCAGGTGGCCCAAACACAGTGTGAATATGAATTTTGAACTCAAAAGAGTCAATAATTACGGTATATATGTTCTCTTTCTCGACAATAGGAAGTTTCAAATCAGGGAGTTCCACACTACCCCGTTGAACAGCTACTGTATCGTTCTTCCAGTTCAATAGACATTCTGTGCCATCTAATGCGTTACCAAAAGCAGAATCCTCTTCGCGAAGTTCCAAACGCCAACCAGTAAGTTTTTCTGCAATTCGACATGTCATGTGCACGGAATTGTCGTCATGATTTTCCAACTTGATATGTTCTTGGTTTGAAGCAAGCTTTAGTCGCGCTTTGCTGCAAATTGGTTTGTTTTTCACCTTCTCTTTTTCTTGAGTTTTCTTCTTTTGTGTTGATGCTTTCTCTTGAGATGTTTTTCTCTTTTTTTGATTCACGATGGAGAATTTACATTTGGTAGAACATTCTGGGTATCCATCTATGCTAAATTTGATTTGAATTTCTTGTGGTTCATCGGACCAGTGCTCTTTGTCAATAATCATCTTGCACATATCGTCAAACATGAATATTCCTTCATCTCTCAGCGCTTCTGCATAAGCAGGGTCTTTGAGCAAGGTACAATCCGCACGACAGACGAGTAATCGTTCCGCCTCATCGTCATCTTGATGTGGCCGTGGGTCATAGACTGATGGTTGACCTGATGCAGTGAACGCTTTCAATTTGAAACATGGGAGCTCACCGTTGGTGATTTTGAGTGCTTTGCTACCAGAAATATTTTCAATCATTTCGGCTGTAGATTCTTCAAATTCTAGTTTTTTGGGTGGTTGTATCTTGTCTGATAAAATAGCACAATCAATGTTGACTGAAATAGGCTCTTGCATGCCAGCAGCAACGATAGTTACAACACAGCTTTGTCCATGATCCTCTTCATCACTAACAATAACTAGATCGCTAATTACCGCGCAGTCAAAGTCTTCTGTAGTCTTTGTGTAGTGTAACTTGCGTGTTTCTCTCTTTACAGAGTAGTCAGAAACTCGGAACGATCCACTCGTGCATGAAATAGTGATCTTGTTAGCGTCTTCATCTGTCAAACGAACAAGATTGCCATACGCATCTGTGAAGACAATTCTAATATCGTCGAACTTCTCACCAGGTACGAATGTAATGGGTCCTTCTTTCGAAAAGTCTGAAAGCTCCTCTTGAGTCTGTGTGAGTGAATTTTTCTTTTTCTTCTTCTTTGGTGATGGTTTGTCAACGAGTCTTTGAATATTGGCTCTAGACCCAGGAATCACGTGCAATTTGTACATTTTGCTCTTAATGTTTGGCAATTCAGGACATGTTAGCTCAAAGCAAACTGTTCCTGCTAGAGTATAGCTTGGAGGCTTCAGTGTATACAATTTGAAACAATGTATGCCACTTTTGTGACCCTTGTCACTCGTTAGTACAGTAACAGGATTTTCTGCCCCATCACGTTCATAGTAGATTGTAAGTTTCATTGGATATGGCTTCTTCACTACCTTCTTGTCTCCCGAGTGTATTGCCGCAGAGAGATACTTTAGTTCTGCGCCAGCACTAACAGGGTCTATTGGTGGTCGACGAAGAGCAATTGCAACGTTTTGCGTATCAACAATGCCAATGAAACTTGGTTGTTTGTCTTTCACTTTTCCAATTTCATTCTTGAACTCTGATGCGCTCAATACTTTTGAAATTTTGTTCAATGGGTATGCTTTTTCGAGTTCATCCTCTTCATCTTGTTCCATCATGTCGCGAGATTGGTCATCGTCGGCGTTTATCACCTTTGCTTGTGATGGTCGTGGTTGTGTGAATTGATCACTGCTTCCATTAGGGTCCCAGTGTTGGACTGTAATGTAACAAAGATAGTTATCGCTAACCGAGTTACGATAGATTTCTCGAATGATACCCACGCGATTTGTTTTGGTTTTGAGGAGCACCTTGTCTCCAACCTTGTATGATTGTTGTGCATGTTTGATTTTGTTATAAAACGTTCTAGAGTGGTTGTGTGAGGTACGTGTCTTCTCCACGTCTTCTTCTTCGAAAATGATTTCTTCGTCCAATTGTTTGTGGCAGTCTTCAATCCATTTCTTGTATCGTTGCGCTAGTGTACGATCATCGTAGCTTAGTAGACTTTGACAAAGTGGATTTTGTTTGTTCAAGTACATCTTGTTTGCAGAAACTTCAAAATTAGAATCCAAGAACAGCATTCCCTTCACACGACGATAACACTGATCTGGAGCGATGTCTTTAGATGAGCGTTTTGCTCCTCTTGTCATGAATGGAATGCTTCGTACTTTCTCGTTACTCAAAAGTCTCGCATTCCAAAAACACTCGAGTCCATAATCACGTTCACTAAGTGGTATCTCGTCATCGGGTACAGCTCCACGAGGTCGATGATAGTATCCTCCTGATACACCATCAGGTATTGGTAGTGTTTCTTTTCCGTCCTTGAATGGATAATAGTATACGACACCTCGTACCTTGCTATGTACCTTCTTCTTCGCTTGTGTTTGTTGCGAACTACTAAAGTCAGGTGAACTCTGAGTTCCTTGCGTTTGTGTGATTTGTTCGTTAGAGTCCGTCACAACAGATAATTGCATGTTAAAGTGGAATGGACTACATCCATTTTGTAAGTATCGTGATTCCATGTCATTTTCTGGTCTGTCGGCAACAGAAACACCGTCAACAGTGATGTTAATGCATCTTGACCTATCGTCTTCTTCGTCAATGTTCATGCTGTTTTCTTCTACAACGGACTCTGCCATCTCTTCGTCTTCGTTCTCGTTTGAACTAATAGGTTCGTCTACAACTCTAGGTTTTCTGTTGTTACCTTTGGGTCCAAATATGTAGTAGTGGTACAAGTGAGCAAGCTCCCTCCTAACATTGGAGGCGTCATAGTTCTTCAAGTATAACTCCTTGATGTTTGAGATGGTTACTCGTGTGAACGTCCCTGACGCAGCTTCGGCTTTAGTTGGTGCTCTTGTTTTCATTACTGTTTGCCATTTCTGCTCGTTCGAATTTGAGTTGGCAAATTCTTGTTCTAGTTTGGATCTAGAAAGCGTGACTTCGCTAACCCAACGAGAATCTTTGGCTTTTGCTTCCAATTTAACTTCGTCTCCCAAATTAAAAATGGCTTTCTTTGAGCCAACACCATAACGTGAAAAGTCACTGGTGATATATTTTTCTTTTTCTTCTTGCGTCATTTTGAAATTGTCGTCATGTGTAGGTGGAGTTGACACACCCATTGTTGCCCAACTGACCAAGTTCGAGAAATTCATACCTCTCCCGTTGTCCCAAATCATTAGTGAAGAAACTGGACTCTCTTCCGTTGGTCTTGTGAATGCAATATCGATTTTGCGTGAAGTTTGAAGGTTAATAGTGTTTTGTATCGAGTTGTCAACGATTTCTGCAAGTGCCGTGAAAAAATCGTATTCATCTCCACCATGAATCTATGAAAACAGTTAATTCGGTTGAATAAAGAAACATACTAGAATGTTGACGTGCGGAATTATATCTACTTTCATTTCGAGTACTGCTCCAAGTGTCTCGTGGTCTACAGTGTAGAGTTAGTATTTAAAAATTGGAGGAACGTACTGTGAAGGCTTGTAGTCAAAATAATCGCAAGTTTTTTGTCTTTTAGCATATCTTCCGTAACATCCTCATCGTTTGTGTTTTTTAAACTCACTATATCACGCGATTTAATTTCAAACGCTTCGCATATTGACTTTCTTAGTTGTTCTACAGTTTTGCATCGCGGAACGTTCTTCGCGACAGATGTGTGCGCATCTACGACTTGTATTAATTCTCTTTTGCTCTTGTTGTCCGTCATGACACGAACGAGAGTATGTTGTTAGAGTTTCCAATAAATGTTTGAACGTTATCGACAGACAACTTGCAACGTTCCACCAAAAAATTGCATTCTCAAACAGACACAGTACAACAGACGTAGAACATGACCGGCTACGACCATACAAACACGTTAAAACGAGGGCGACCAATATCAATGGTGGAGGACTCAGTTCCAAAAGCCAAGCGTGCTCATTTTAATAACGGTGAACGACAATTGTCTTACGAATTTAATGCTACGTTGCATGTGAACAAAGATTATTGTACTTACGTTAATTTTAATTTGACAAACACGAACATAAAAAAATTACCAAAAAGTGTACAGAAGATGATTTCAGAAGGCGATGTAACGTTAAGGGTGGTCGATTTTTGTCCCAAATCGTGTTTACTATTATACAGAGACTACGATGCAGACGGTACTCAACACACAAACGACGCTTACGATTTTCCACTCAACAAAACATTGCCTCACATGACTGTGGAGCCACGAGACGACAATGATAAGACAATTTTGGCATTCATGAAGGGATTATTAACGCGAAACTCTGAAATGGCAGTAGTAGCGCTACCATCTACGGATTATCAAATATTACTGTTTTTTGGCGAAGATGAAGCAACAGAAGTCCAACAAGAGTCCAGTTACGATATAGACGAGTTGGTAAATATGACTCCCTTCTCCACCACGTTCCAAGCCATACTCGTGAATCGATACAACCTCATACTCGACTTGGACTACACTCTCATTCGTACTCGTGTACCAAAGTCAGATGCAGAAAAACCAGTTTCGAGAAACATCAAGGATGGAAACTATGAAATACAAGAGTTTGAGTTTTTCGTCGACAACGCTCGTTATATTTGTATGGTTAGACCAGGAACAGACCTATTGTTAGGTTGGGCGATGAGACTATTCAAATTGTATGTCGTAACTAATGCAACCTATGAAGTACGTTTGTTTTTAATGTTTTAACAGTTTCATAGTACGCTAAAGAAGTGGTAAAGCTACTTGATCCGAAAAGAGAACATTTACTAGTGAAATTCCCACTTGATGAAGAAATAGATGATACAAGACTAAAAGAGATTGTGAAATCAAGATTGGATTTGGTTAGCGTTCCTCACATTCCACCACCACTTGGCCAAAAAGATGTAAGCGACTGTCACAATTGTCTAACTTATAGCTGCAAAAATATGGATTGAATGTTTTCTCATGTGTTATTTTCGATGACGACAAAGCTGTTTGGAAAGTACGTCAAATTGATTATCTTCTAACCTTTTAGAATTCTCAACATATTTGTATTCTACCATTCGAAGAGATTATAGCGAACAAACATCCCAAAACACTATTCAAAGCACTACGAAATTCTATTTGGCACCGATTATCTGTTCTCGCCAGAAAGAAAGACAAAATGCGAAGCAAAATGGAGAAGCATCCAAAACAAAAACCACCTGGAGGATTAGAACTATCACAACAAGTAACGTACAGTCAACAACACGTTTTGGATCAAATCTCATTTGATTAAATTGCACAATTATTATGCAGCGTTGCCAGTTTGCTTTATAACTATAGTTTGCATGAAAATCAAGTGGAATTAAACCAAGTACAGCATCAGTGGTTCTAACTGTGATTCAGTGTTCGTTCTTCGTACGTTAGCAGCAAATGTCAAAGAAGAATTGCTGATACCTGCTTAGCAAATACACGTGGTGACAGGAAATTTGTGTTTGCCATTAAATACAAACACAGAGTTGAATCTGAAAGAACAATATCGTAGAGTTGTAAATCGCTGGTCCAATAAGGGTTGTGCAGTGGTTGATCAACTTCTAATGCTATTTAAATAAAGCAACAAAACAAACCGAAAAACAAACACACCAATGGCACAAGTGGACCAAATTACTATTGCCGTGCATTTAAGCCAAGACGTGAAAGTAGCTTTCGACGTTCCAGTAGATATCACACTCAAGAATCTTCACAGAATTTGCGAAATGTATATTCCAAGTGACCGTTACCAACTTTGCTATGAAATCAATAACGAGAAATTTTATTTGTTTTCTGAATACGAATGGAATACCGCTAAACGTTTACACATTTCAGGTGCAAATTCTTCATTAAGAATGGCCGTTGTTAAATCTGAATTTTGCAGACATATACCTGAAGAGATGGATTCAAGATTTATAAAGATTATTCGAGATGAAATATCTGACGAAGAAGAAGATCAAGAAACAAATGATGAAGATAGCGAGGGTGAAGTTTATTACGCAGAGGAAAGTGATGATGAAGAACCCAAGTCTCCTACGCTAATGTTTAGAGAGATTTATGACAGAGATTCAATGACTGTTCAACAATTTGTAGATAGCAACGGAATTTCGTTGAGTTCACCAAACTACTGCCTCGGGGTAAAATGTCAATCCTACAATCCACTGCAAGAACCCCAACAAGTTGGTTATGCACCTCCATTGGAAGAGATCTCTGAAGAAGCTCCTGAGATGACGCAAGATGAAAGCCGCCTTGTCGACATGGGATTCACTAATGTTGAGAAGAACAAAGACCTTTTGGTCAAAATTGGAGACATCAACAAGGTAGTCGACGAATTATTGAAACAATAAACAGATAATAGATTCATCGCTTTGTAAGCTAGTACATCCAAATCTGTAAACATTGACAGCTTCCACCACAAGACACATGAATTATACCCTACTAGTTATCTGCGCTCTCATTGCTATTACCTCTGTGCGCGCTTCGCAAGCAGGGCAAGTACAACATATTGTTCTGTTCAGGTTCAAAGACACTGTTACCCCAGACCAAAAGAAACAAGTCATGAGTGAATACATGGCATTAAAACAAAAGTGTGTTTCTCCAGTAACTAAGAAGCCATACATGGTCTCGTTTGATGCCGGCTTTCCAAATAGTCCAGAGGGTTTTGACCAAAAGATGGAACAGGGATATATTCTAACTTTTAATTCGACATCAGACAGAGACTACTTTGTTGGACAAGATCATCGCTATCCATTCGACCCCAACCATGATAAATTCAAAGCATTCGTTGGTCCATTCCTCCGCCAACCAATAGAAACTGGATTGGTAGTATTCGATTTTACAGTACTACCTCTACCAAGCAATTAAAGTATTCAAATTTTCTTTTACTTGCCAATCGCATACTCTAACGCTTGAAACCAATCCTTTTTCTCTGTTTCATTTGGCGCTTGAATGTAATACTTCTTATTCTTTACATTATCAGTAATGGCAAAGCAGAATGGTTTCTTCTTATCTGATGCATCTTCTAGAATTGCATTTTCCAAACTAATGACACCAGTTTCATTCTTTAGTTTTTCAATACTTGCAAAATAACACAGGGAACCTTTCTTGAGAACAAACCACCTCTTTTTCCAGTTTTTCACAACGTGACCTTCTTTTGTTAAATATCCTTCTTTCACGATTTCACTGTACATTTTCTTTTCTGTTGCTCCATTGGCGCGTAATAATGAAGAAATTCTTTCTCTTGTTTCTTCATCTTGGATTTGACTTGCCAATTGCAATGGCGTATTGGGTTGCAACACGTTTGTCAAATTAACTGCAATTTGAAGTTCTTCTGAATTCTTTTTGGCATTACATAACGTTTCGACAAACGATTCATGACCCATCATTACAGCATAGTGAATAGCCGAATTTCCATTATTTGGATTGATAACGCTAATGTTTGCTCCCTTGAGCATTAACAGTTCCGTGATTTTACTATTATTGCATGCGTACGCGACGAGTAACAATGGAGTCATACCCATTCGATCCACAATATTAAAGTCATACGGAAGTGTATCCAATAAGAATTTCAATAACTTTTCTGATTGTGCGACAATCGAGCATGATACTGGATCTGATAAATATCCTTTCATTCTGTTCATCTCTTGAGCAGCGTAACATTTTCTTTCCAATAAGAATTGAACGACTTCCAAATGTCCACTCAACGCAGCCAAGAGAATTGGAGTACAACTAGGAGTTGCTCCATTCTTGAGCCAAAAATCGATTACACGTTGTGCAGATGAATCTTGTTTGAAATAGGGATATGCAGAAGCGACAGTTTCTGGATAACCTCCATTATCGATGAGTATTTGTGCTATTTCTAGTAAACCAAACGTACATGCGATATGTAGTGGTGACAAGTTGTTGAGTGCTGGTTTGTCGATTAATTGTAAATAACTTCCATCTTTGATGAAAAAGTTGACCAATTGCAAGTTACCAGATGCGACTGCTAAATGTAACGTTGTGAGTTTGTAACTTGGTAGTGTTGCTTTTAGAGCAAAATCCAAGAACAAATGTGCTGATGCGCTCTTGGCACTACTTTCAACAGTATTCAAATCACCTTTTAGTACAGCCCATAGGAATGTATTTTGTTGTAGTTCGAGTTCCATCAACTCTGGTTCCGCTTTCGAGCACATGTGCGATAATTGCAAAATAATAAATTTCTATCAACGGTTAATATTGAATGTTTTGTCGTACCTCTTTTGTGGAGAATGTATTGTACGCATAGTTTGGTTCTAGAGCAGATACTGCCTTATATTGTTCCGAAATGCATGGTTCTCGCTTCTTTTTTCTTATCGAAGATGCTCTCGTAAGTCCTTTTGGTGTAGTTGGTGATTGTGGTGGAGTCTCCTTGTTTACAACTTTGGCAAATAATGCCAAAAACTCATCCCACTCTACATCTCTCTCTAGTCTAGTTGTTGTGAATTGCATGATCATATATTGTTCCCACAAGTCTGATGGAACAGTTTCATGAATCAAAGTTTCTAGTAACTCACGCAAGTCACTGAATAAAATCTTTCCGCTTCCTCCGTGATCGAATTCTTCAAAGATCTGACGTGCTTCACTGATTTGGTAGTTTGGGAGATTGAACGCTCCTCGTGTTTCATCTCTGTGTTGCAAATTATTCAACTCGAGATGTTTTTGATTGACAACTGGTTGTGGTTGCTTGACGATAGTTTCTTGGACAATCGGTTGTTGAATTACTGGTTGTTGGATAATTGGTTGCTGGACTATGGGTTGCACTACTGGTTGTACTACTGGCTGCTGTTGCACTGGTTCAGGAATATGAGTTTGCAATTCTTGTTGCTGTGCTTGCATAAAAGTTTTAGGGTGGTACCACGTACTCTCCTTGGTCACTGGGTTAAAGTAGAAATATCTTTGATGTGTCTCATCGAAAATCTAGAATACGTCAGGATAATGCGACAGGCAACTTACTTCTTGGTAGCCAAAGAGTGATGCTCTGTTGCGAGAAACGCGTTGCTTGAATGGATCCTCGCTCATCGTGTACCAATAGACCGTGTTTAAGGTTTGACAAAAACAGTGACTTGCTGTCAAAATCAAAACTAGTTGACTTGGAATTTGCTTATTTCAAACAAATGGATAACAGGTTGCACCGCAAGAAATCTTAACATGTTGTGAGATGTCTGCTGTTATTTCAGTTGAAACTCTGTGCGGAATGAGTTTGCAAGAGCAGGTTTGACCAAACAGGCCTAAAAATTGATCATGGAGGGTAGAAACTAGGCACGTGGAACGTTGCGTATTCTCTTATTGTAACTTGGTTTGGCGCAGACAGTTCTGACAGAAACATGTTTTCATCTCTCAGTCGTGGCGCAGGTGACGACACGCTACCATTCTCTACCCCAACAATACCAACTGATACAATTCCCATCATATTTTCGTTTATACACTTTACGCACACTGAGTATATGTATCTATCCCTCATAAATAAGACATGTTATTCTGAATTGCAAAAACAAATTTACTGGGAACGTGCGTTTACTAATTATTTGAGCAACGTGCCTGGAGATAAAAATAATCTGAAAGAACAATACATGTCAGACATTCTTTACATAAAAGCAGAGAATCGAAAAGAAAAAGAAACAATCAAGCTGGTAAGAATATTTTATTATCTTAATTTTAGTTGGTACTTGGGCGAAACAACTCTGGAAAAGAACTACTAACGCGTCACTTCATTCGTGGACATCACTATGTAGATGAGTTTGAATTCGATTATGAAAACGAGTATAGTAGATCTCTGGTTGTTGACGATAAGCAAGTCCATGTTCGAGTGACTTTCCAGGATTATAGTTCTACCGATGAAGAGTACCAATGCATGTTGGATCAATACATTAGAAGTAATGAGAGTTTTCTTGTGATGTACAGCATATACGATAATATATCGTTTGAATACGCAGAGAAGATGGTGAGAAAAGTGGAAAGAGTCAAAGACTATCAATACGACAGTTTGGAAATACCTGCAATTCTTGTTGCATATGATGATCCAGATGTAAAGCTTGTTATGAAAGACAATATGGATGTAACTACTGTACAAGTAGAGCAACTCACAAAAGAGTGGAGAATAGAACATGAAAAAGCGAAAATCGGGAATGGAAATGATGTAACGCGAATTTTCGAAATGGCAGTTAGGATGGTGTTAGAGAATAGAAACCCAAAGCCAAAGGTAATACAACCGAATAAAAAGTGTTGTCTTATGTAGCTACGTTGCTTGCTAAATTGTAAAGATGTTTTCACCATAAATGACAGGGAAATACTGCGATGTTGCGCAAGTGCCGACTAACAGCGCACTTAACAGTGCTTTAAACAAAGTTTTTAGCTTTGTAGACCTCAATACACTCGTTCGATGCTTAGAACTCAGTAAAGCTTCCCACGAACAGGTTAAATTAGAAATGCGAAAACGCAGGATGATGTACTACGAAAGAGCTGCACCACGCACATGGGACGTAGTTAAAGACGATACGTTTTATAGACTTAGTATCGCTATTGTTAAATCATCAAATCCCAGTGACGTACAACAAATAATGACAAATTTTGCACCATTTTTATCATATAGTGCATTTGATCCAAAGAGTGAAGCAGAGACCTTTGAGCAAGCCATGGGTCGTTCAAAGTCGTTTGCTGGCATTGCTCCAGTAGAAATACTTGGTGAATTCTATAAGCTATGTTTTCTTACAACTAAAACATATTTTGTAGTTGAGACAGGTGGCCTGAGCGACATGGCAGAGTGCTTATTCTTCACGGATGACCCATGTACAACCACAATTTTCTCATTTGTTAAATCAAACAATACGGTATAAATATATCACTAATGTGAATACATTGCTTCTGTAAATGCTCCTGAGTGGTACACTTCTTGCATTGTTTTACGCAAGTTGAGTGCACATTTCTTCTGTCAAACAAAACACGCAAACATCATGTCTGACATCGAGACAATACTGCGAGACTTTGTTGCGCAAGAGAACAAAAAAACAGGTGCCTCACTCAAATATCTGTTTGCTGTCCTACCAAAGGGTGCCACTAAGGGTTCAAAGCTTTCGGAAGCTCTGTTGGCTGCCGCAAAAGAAGAGGGTTGGGAAACCAGAATCAGTCAGAGTTTGAATTGGAAAACAGACAAAAACGTTAAAAAGTATGAAAAACTGAAGAATGCTATTCCAGAAAGTCATAAACTCGC
>JAESGV010000436.1_pt1 | contig 18680 bp, 20 predicted proteins | sample 9269781 | NCBI WGS metagenome assembly JAESGV01 (sample SAMN15741586, study PRJNA653496) | algae metagenome | isolation source: Tildeniella torsiva UHER 1998/13D and co-occurring heterotrophs from... | place: Slovakia: Slovak Paradise National Park, Hrabusice, Kosice Region | collected 2000-01-01
TGTCTATGCATAAACACTCCATGATAGAAACAAATAGAGGCTCGACGCTGTTTTTCGCCAAGTATTGTCGTAAGTCTTGCGCAGTGGGCACTGGTTTGCCATCGTTGTTTTTACCATTTTTACGTGAGTTTTCTTTGGGATTGAAAGCGTCTACGTGCTTTCTCTTCATGTGTTTGTGTAATTTTTTTATCAAAGTTGTCTAGCGAAGAGCTCCAAAATCGTACAAAGCGAACAGAGTACTCTATGAAGCAGCAACAGTTCAGATTATCTTCTCACAGATTTCTTCACTGAACAAACATGGAAATAACATCAACCAAAATGCCACTTTTCAGTCAACCCTTTCGCACTTATTTTTGAAAATACACGAACGTTACACCATGGGAAAGAAGCCAAAAGTGAAGAAGATTCCAACGCCTTTCTTACAGAACCAAACAGGTGATATGGTAGGAAGAAAAACGCTGGTGCTAGATTTGGACGAAACACTCATCAAGGCATATTTTGAACCTCGAACAGATGCAGATTTTGTCGTTGATCTAAAAGGCGGCGAAGTTGCATACGTGTTCAAAAGACCACATGTCGATACGTTTTTGATGGAGATGGCCAAACATTTTGAAATTGTCGTTTTCACTGCTGGGACGGAAGGATACGCACGACCAGTAATAGATGCACTAGATACCTCCAAAGTGATAAAACATCGGCTCTATCGACAACATGTTACAGGCACCTATGAAGACTATCACAAAGATTTGACAAAACTAGGAAGAAAACTCTCAAACATGATACTGATTGATAACAAACGTTTTAACTTGACGCCTCAACCTCGCAATGGAATTAAATCAAAGACGTGGATAGAGACTATGACCGATGACAATCAACTATTACGATTCATTCCAACACTAGAGAGAGCATGTAGATCGAGTACTGTGTATAAAGAGGTTGAACAGTGGAACCAACTAGAGAGATTACGAAAGTACATGGAAATGTGGAAACGAAGTTAGATTTATACTAGTAAATGTAAAATTATGTTTATGCTCGAGTAAAGCGAGTTTTAGTAACAGTTTTGTTGATCACTATTACTATCAATGCTTGTCTTGGTGATGACAGCGAATAATCACATATTTACAACAACGTCAATCAAAAACAATGCCAAAGCAGATGAACAACGATGACCTATTCACAATACTCGAACAATGCGTTGAGGTGTTTCAAGAGCACGATAATGAGTGGTTATCTGTTTCTGATGTTTTGAAATTATGTAAAGGACTTAACGATACGAACTCTTCTAGTAGCACGCTCACGAAAAACGAACAAGCTGACGTGTTACACGCTATCATGCTTGGAAGTCCCAATTTTGAAGTGACGTCAGGATGTCTCTTTCGACTATCTGGTGCTGGCAAGAATATCAATGCGTCGCAACAAGAAGAGAAGGAGAACCACAAACCTGAGCAAAAATCAAAGCCGTTGCAAAGAAGAATATCTCACAATAGTTTGAAACCAAAAGAAATACCAAACATCGAAATCAAAGAAAGCAAAACAGAAGACAACAACGCTTTACTTCCTGGACACTTGTTCGCGATGCAAGTGTTCCTAATTAATAACAATGAATGGTTAACCACGCAAGAGATTTTGCAATTGGGACAAGAAGAAGGAATCGAGTTAAACTACAAAAGTCCTGCCTCTTGTGTTCACAATCAATTGAGTTACAGCGTGTACTTTACCAAAATGAAAAATGGAACTGATAGATACAAATTTTGTATGACACAAAGAGGAAAAAAGAAAGCAGAAAGTGTCGTAAAAATCAAAAAACCTGAGAAAAGGAGAAGAGTAGTACGACGACATGCGGTGAATATGGAATCTAGTATTACCGATAATGACGAGTATGAAGAACCCAATGCACCACCTGAATAATAGATGTGACCTTGGTTACTGATATTTTTTCTATTCTTTGTTGCAATTGGTCCAATGCATTGGAGCACAATCGCATTCGATCATGTCGTTTCTGAGAGCATTTGCAACTTTGGCGCCTTCAATCAATCTGTTAGCTTTAGTATATCATCATATGGAGATAGTAACTATGCGGTCCGCAAAGATAATTTCGAAAGTAACGAAAAGGCATACTTTTACGCATATGTTTCGTCAAGTAGAACAATCACGTCGGTTATCCCTAGAGATATTTACATTGTCGCTAGCAATAGAAATGTAAATACTAGTACTGTTGTTAAACATTCAGAAGTGGTGGTGTTGATACCAACGTCAAACCTGCATCCGCATTTAACGCTTATCTTCAGTACGGTTCTGCGATCACGATTCAATTCATACCTTCAGGCGCAGTATCACTAAATGGAGAGACAACTATGGTTCTCTACGTTGTAGTTGATGTCACGTACGCTAGTGGAAGAGAGAGTATGGTACTTGAAGCTACCAGCCCGGATAGTACAACTGGCTCTACTACGATTACTGTAACAGACCCAACAGCAGCTAAAAGCTCAGCATCAACTTTTGCAGTACTAACACCTTTGGCGTTGGCAGTAGCAGCAGCTGTTGCTCTTTAAAATAAAGTTTTGCTTTTATCGTAAAGACTTTCTATGAAATCAATTGCTTGTTTTTTCGTACGTTTGACAAAATGCTAATTTTTGTAGTTGTTAGGTCTGACAACTACTAGGATATTGCAGCAACTCGTATCTTTGCCCAACATGCCTCTTCAGTTTTGATGTGACCCTCGCCGAGTAAAGCCACCTTGTGGTGCGGACTGGATAACACCATCTGAGGAGGGAGGTGCATCTACGAAGTCTATGCATTTACTCCTCTCCAACTTCGGTTTTGTTTGGCACGAATGTCCACTTGCTACGATAACCGGTAACGTGTCTTGGAACTGAATCGAACCCGTGTTCTTTTGAGCAGTGCACTTCAGTACTTCTCCTTCGCTACCCTCGCACTCTCACTATCCAAGTTTACTGCCCGCCCAGATCTTTGTCAACACTGCAGACGCTCAAGGATCAAAGCGTTTGTATTGCATATGCGGGTAATGCTTCGTAACCGAAAATTTCACACGGTGGTTAAACTTCATTTTTCTGATTCGAGGGTTGTATTAGTTCTTCTGTCGCATATGCACACAAAGTATTGAGTTTGTAGAATAATAGTATTATAAACGGCTAATATTTAAAAGCGAAAAACGTTACAATTCGCCGAGATCACGACCAGGTACCACGAATAAATTATGTTTTGTTTGTTTCGTGTTCTGCAAAATTGATTTAACATCATTTCCTTGTGTTACAGCATCTTCTCTAGCCCTTTCCAATAAATTGTATCGTTGTATAGGTGAGTACATTGGTTCTATTTGTCGTCCGCCAAATTCTGCACTTTTAATAAACTTCAAAAAGTGCATAATCGAAGATACGTCTTTGATAAATCGTGGTTCGTCCGCTTCCGATATTCTGATACGTGCCAAATCGCATAGTTTATGTAACCTACTTGTTATCGTTTGTAAAAATTCAATATACCTCTCTTGTGAAATGTTTTCTGCATCTTCGTTCATGATTAGATCTTTAACTGCGAAACACTGCGCTTGCGATTTTAGTAACTGGTTCTGTCGTAGAGCAGCAAGTGTAAGGCTCTGTAGAGTCTTGTCCAACACGCGAGCACGATACATTTTGTTACAAATTACTAGTTTACTAGTCATCTTTAACCATCGCATCATGATACTTGTTGATGATTGTAGGTATGTATTCAGTTCTTTTTACTCTATGAGGTAGTAAAGACGCACCATATTCATAATACTGCTCTCTTGTTGTCCATTGATCAAATGTCGAAGCCAGACAAGACCCACCCTCCCAAGTAGCGTACTTGTACGGATGAGTTACCACCTTGTTACCTAGTCCATAGCTAACCAATTCTTTCTGTAATCGTTCTCCAAGCCCAGGTAACAACGACGTTGATCCAATCACAAACACATCAACATTCCTACGATATTTACTATCGATACTCGCTATAGCATCATACACAATACCTTGTATACCTATTTTCATGTTTTGTTGTTCATATACACTAGGTTCAAACAACAATTCTCCACACCTTTGTTGCTCATCAGTCATGTGTAAAATATTTCCATCAGGTAATTCGAAATCTTTTGATTTGTTCGAGTTTCCTACTGAACAATATTGCTCTTTCATGTGTGTGTACAAATCAAAGATATGAAGATTTGTGCTATACAACATACTCTTCAAGTAGTGATCGATATCATGTCCACCAATATCTAGTGTTCGTATGGTAGAAAATTTTGGTTCAAAATTGTTTGCGTACATGGCTTGTGTAGTTCGTATCCAATATCGACTACTACACTATTGTAGTTTGTATGTAGTAGTAGACCGAGAAAGTTACTTGGCGAAAGATTTACACCCAAGAACTCGTGTTCTTCTAACATGATTTCGGTGATGCGAGTACGATCTTTTTCTGGAGTATCTGGGCGTATTGCCATTAGTAACGTGTGGTTTGTAGGAGGTGTTCGTAGTTCGTTGTACATTGTGTGTTGCCATATTAACTCCATTCGTTCCCAGTCATCTATTAGACCATGTTTCAACACGCGTTTTTTTATGAATTTTTGCTCCATAGACCGTGTCATGTTTCCCATGTCTGCTATTGATGCACGATGATTGTTTCTGTCGTTCATGTGTCTGTACGTTACTGATGCGAACAGAGATTCTGGTGATTCTTGACCTGCGAAGCCTGCTTTTACCCAACATGAGCCTGCATCAAGAACTATCGCTTGGTGTTGCATGTTTGGTGATGGTTGACATCATGACTTACAATCCAGTTAGCTAAGTGTTTCGTTTAATTAAAAAAGTACAAAATCAATAACAAGCCGTACAGTGCAAATGGTATTGAAAATGAGTTAGCTGCGCTAACAACTCTCATACAAACTCCAGTAGCGTTCGCATTAGAGCATGAACAACCACTAGGACATGAAGCTGGATCAACGTTTGTAATATCTTCCCAACCAACACAATGATAACAAGTCATCACATGATTAGGATCATACAACTGCTTCACTGCTCTTAACCTTGCATAATTGGCACTACCTCCCCAGTACCTATTCATCCAATCATTATTCACAAAGTTATGCTGCGGCTCTCCCCAGTATACCCACTGATTAGTGCTCATAGGACGAAGAATAGTATCTCCCCAATTTTCCATCTTTTTTATCAAGTCTGGATAACTTTGACTTCCTTTCCAACCAACACCACAAGTTACAGCTCCAATTGATTGTCTCATTGCACTTGCTACAGCAGTGAGTGTGACATTTGTATCCATAGTTGAACTAACTCCGCCAAGTACAGAGTTTACAAAACATGTAGTTGCAGCAGTTGCCCAATCTTCTTGCTTGAAAGAACTCTGGAAAGCGGTGATTGTTGCCATTTGACCTGCAGTGTTTAAATCGATTGCTCCTGATACCATGTAAATCGCATTTCCTCCGTTATCTTTCTTATCCCAGTTATCAGCTAGAAAATTATTGTACGATGTGTAAGGGTTTTCGACCTTGCATGCAGCAGTTCCACAACCTGGAATGGCAGCAAGTGGAGCGAGTACTGTTCCACATGCAGTGGCTTCTCCAAAGCACATGGCTGCAATTTGTACAAAATTTGTTTTCGAGGCGCCATCGTAACCAGTAATGTAGTACGCATTGGCATTATTTGGTGCTGCTTTCATCCACGTTTGGAAAGCATTTGCGACTGTTTCTGATGCTAAATAGAATCCATTGAACACATTAACTGGTCCAGGATCATTATACAATTTAAATGTAAGCGATGTCGCGACACCGTAGGAATGTCCTCCACTTCCGCGTAACGCTCTAAATAGTTCTGGATATAATGTTTCCGATGTAGTTATTTTTGTTCCATTGGCAAGTATGAGATTTATACTGACTAACGCGTCGACACCAAGTCCATACAATCGCGTAAGACGACCATGACCTCCTCCCATTGACCATCCACCAGGTCCAACAGCAGGTTCAGCTCCACTTAGTGCAACTAGTGCGCCATTCCCTTGCGCTTTAACAACTTGTGAACTTCTGAAAATGCTTGACCTGGCTGTACAGTTACTGTTTTTCCAGCAATGTCAATTGTATTTTTGTTGAACGCATAGGACATGTCGAGTTGTATGCTTTGGTCTGCAGTGTTTCGGAGGTCAAAGTGATGTCCTGTACTGCGTATTGAAACTCTTATTCCATGCGTACTCGCGAACGCTAATGATTTTGCTATGTCATCTTCATTCGCAGGCTTTACGAGGAATGCAGGTTGTGGAGGTCCTGCGCGTATATTATAGGTGGAAGGTGGTTTGTAGTTTGCATCGGTATCTAATACGAGAGGTCCTGTAAGAGATGCTTTGAATGCAGCGATTTGTTGAGCAGTAGGCCAAAGAGCGTCTCCTCGTAGAGTGTACGTCTTGGTGAGTATGACTGTTGCAAGTATGCACACTGTCAGAATGGTGAGCTGTTGCATGTCTGAATAGTTGTTTGGCTCAACGAACCTAAAATAAGAGCTCAAAATGATCTATCTTCCAGATCAGTGCAAAATGACTAATCCAATAAGATTTGTAACCATGTAACTGATTGGAGCGATCATGTGGAAAGTGGTCTTAAGATGCAACGAGTTTACACTCCGGACTTGATTGTTGTTTCTTGTAGTTTTGTTATTTTTGCAGGTGTAGTAATAACTGACAAACTGCAAGAACCAATACAGAGAACTTGCGTAGTGTCTTGGTCGCTGTGAATGGGCACTTTGTTTGTTGGTCAACCAATTACAACTAATCTGTTGAAAGTCAAACCACAAGTCTCGTCTAACAAGCATCATTTGGTATCAACAGTACCGAATGATCATATCTCACAATCATTCCCAGAACTTATGAGCGACTTGAACTTTGAAAGAGTTCTAATACGCGTGTTTGAATTCCAAACCGACGTGGGTCCTCAACTATTTGAACTAGAGATCATAAAAATGGAACAAAGACTAGAGCAAGCACAAAAATTAGTGCTCGATTCACAACTAGAGTTGATAGGAAAAGAATTTTCGACGTACTGGCTTACCACTTCGAACGATAGTCGCATAGAAATGATAGAAAAATGTTGTCAGTGGTTAGCCTTGATGCGTGGTAGTGAATGGTGTGGAATTGAAGCAAACGAGTGGGTGCACCAACATAAACTATACATGGAACTTTCGTGCGAACTGGTTGAACGAACTGACATTGTCATGGAAATGCACAAAGGTGGAAATAACACGTACTGCATGCTTGTATGTCTTTTTATGAAATATTTAACACGCTAGGACGACGAAAAATTTGTCTATGACGCGATCACTAGTTACTCGATCTCGACTATTGAAAATACACCCTTAGTAATCGCACTATCAACTTTTAAACGTTTTGTATCGCATTTTATTGTCAATAGTTTAATAGTCATGTACAAAGCACTTCGACACGCCAATTTAGTAACCGCACCAACACTTCCGCAAGAAGAGAAAAAAGCACACCATGTAAAAAAAATGAAAAAAAGAATAATTATCACTCCAGAAGAAGAACAAGTTCCGTTTGATGATATATCACGATTAAAAGTAGAGGGAAACACATACTATAGAAATGGACACTTTGAAGAAGCCGTTCGTGCATATACAGTCGCGTTGGCGCTTCTCCCAAACAATTTTGATGAAAGAGCAATTTTACACGCCAATAGAGCAGCCGCATTTTTAAAGTTACGAGCGTACGAACGTGTGATCGAAGAAACGACACATTGTTTAGCATCAGAACCAAAACATGCAAAATCACTCTTTCGGCGTGCATTTGCAAATGAAATGTTGCAAAACTATCAACTAGCCATCGTTGATTACGAAACAGCGTATCGATTTAATCCAGGGTCACAAGATATACAAGAAGCGTTAGAGAGGGTTAGGGTTTCTATGAAGGGATTTCAAGGGTCATGATAAATGTACATAGTTTTATTTCCATTCTCTTCTTCTTGTGAAAGAAACGAGTATTATTGTGAAAACGACCATTCCCATGCTTAATAGTATCATGATGGAATCTAGAATGTAGCTACTTGTCTGTAATAATTTGTGAATAAATGGAAACAAACGAAAGAGCCGTACCCGTGATGGTTGTTCGTTTCTAAACTCAATACGAGTAAATTTCTTTCTTGAAGAAATTGAATGTTTTAAAACATCCATACTGGTTGCTCGGTAACGATTGTTTAGATCATTCATGACTTGTTGCGCTTGGTTATTGACCTCTGTAGTAGCGATAACTGTTCGTAGCTCTTCGGCGTGTTTCTTCTTTATTATTTCGACATAGGCTTTCCATTTTGATTTTTCGAGTCGGAGAGCTCCTAGTTGTTGCAAGTAAGAATTTTCATTCACTTGAGATTGTTTCCATTTCTGCTTGATATCTTGTTTCGTTTTTTGTAACTCAGTAATCAACTCGTTCGATTGTACCAACTGTTGAGCGACTTGTTCATACTTGGATTCTGCACTATCAACATTTTGTTGTAAATCTTGCACCTGTCCTTCGGAAATGGAGAGTCGATTGTGCAACTCATTGAGCTCAAACACCAAATTCGAAGCATCTTCGGAGTGTTTTATATTCTTTTCTTTCTCCTCGACCAACTCTTGTGCTACAAGACTTCTACTTTTCTGCAACTGCTCGACTAACTCTAACGTTTGGTCTCTATACATTTGCATTTCTTCCAACTCTTTACGTAATCGTAGCATATCAGGCATCGCACTTGTGTGCACTTGAGAAAGTTTCTGTAGCTGTTCACTCACAAGATTTTTCTCCATTTGAACTTGATTTAGCGTTTCCATAACTTCTTGGTACCTAGAATGAACATCTTCATATTGCACAACCAATTGTTCATATTTCGCACGTTCTTCTAGTCGAGCTTCAAGCTGTTCTTTCCACAACAATTCTTGCTCTTTAAAATGTTCTGTTTGTTCCTGTACCGTCTTTTGCAATGTTTCTATTTCAATTTGCAATGACTTTTCGGTAATATCCGGAATCACGCTTGTATCCGAGTCCGAATTCATACTATCATTTGTCGCTTCCGATTTATCAACGCGACATTTTCTTGCGTTTATTCTTTGCTTTATTGCGGCTTCATCCAATTTCATTCGAAGTCGTAGTTGATTCGATATCTCTTCAAGTTGTGTTTCCAACTCGAAACATGTTTTTTTCATTGCTTCTGTCTCTTGCATACTTTTTGAAACATCTTCTTTTTCAGATTCTGCTTTACGTGGACTATTGGATACACGTCGTTTTTCCCGTTCGACAATGCTACTAAACATTGCAAATGGAGTTAAGCGTTTTCGGTTGTTGTTTTGTTCAAGACGAGGATTATAGAGAGAAAACGTATTAGACAACGATGGTGTTTCATCGGCTGGTTCAATGGGTGATATTACATTTTCACACCCAAGCCGGTTAACATTCAGCGAGAATTGTCGTAAATGTTTGCTATCGAGAGTATGACGTTGTAGAGGTATCGTGGCAGGTGGTTCGTTGGTGTCCATTGTTCCACTTTTTTTTGTTACAGCTACTGAACAAATACAGAAAATTCCAGCAATGGTAGCAACAGTTACAACGACTACAGTGGGACACTTACTGTAAAGAGTGCTCGATCACTCGGTTTCTATATATGTGAAGGGTTTTACTGAGTTAGTTTTGCAGAAAACTCTCTGTCGGTAATGTCTTGTGTTTTAAACTCTCCTAATGCGTCTAATAGTATCGCGGCAAGTAAATGTTTACACTATTGACGTTAGTGATTGTTATTAAACGTACATATGTGCATTCTCTTTTTCGTACCAAAAAGATAAACGATGGACACGAACAAAAAGTTGGTGGGAGCGAATAATGTGTCGTTTGTTTGATTTTTCCACGCGAAGATGATACAAACGAGTATAATGTACGACCTGATGGTCTCGCGACTAACTTTGTAGCTTTATCAGTGTCAATGATTTCCAACGCGCCTACTATTTTATCGGGAAATAGAAAATATAATCTACAAAATTGTTAGAAATTTTTGGAACGCGGTACTCTTTTAGTATCTCTTCATCTACTATTATTGCGTTAGTATTTGTTGCGTGACCTACGTTGTTTACGTTCGCGTATTTTTGTGAATAGTCTGTGCTGTACGTTTTGTATAGATTGAGGTTGTGTGCCCTCTGTTTGACTTGTCATAGTTGTCAAATTTTTGTTGAACTATTTTGTTACAACACATTTTATATTATTCGCGTGCGTTTTGCGATGGGGAAGTGTTTTGCTATGTACTGAAGAAATTCAAGCGCTTCCTCAATCCAATACAGCTGAATTTTCATTTCCAAACAGTAATCAAGAACCAGTTCCAATCCCTTGTAGCTTTTGTTCCAATCATCAAAGTCTATTTCTTCTACAGAACTTTTGCTAAGAACATATTGGTACTCTAGTTCAACAACACACATAGCATTCTGATTCAACACATTTTGCACTGCTACATGCCACTGTTGAGTATTGAAACATTACATTATCTTGTATCGTTTCAAAACAATATAATTTTTTCTATCTAACTAAAATAACAGAGTTGTATTGAAACATTACTTTTTATACCTCCTATTTACAATGATAAAAAAAGAGCTTTTAGAAACTTTATCATATTTTCTAGTGATTACTTTAGAATTATTGCTAAAAAGTGATTATATAAATAAATAATTATTAAAGTTCAATTATATTGTTCAATAATAGGGAGATAATAACGTTGTTGATATATGTCACCTTAATAGCTAATTAAAATACATTAAAATCAAATATGTAAGTACATAAATAGTAATTTCATTAATTTTTTATTTCAATTACTAAAGATAGAAAGCAGTTTCTATTAGATAAAACATTAATAATTCATAAATTATACTTATGTAAAAAATTATTAATAATAGAAACTTATTTTTAAATTCTACAAAGTGATAATAACTATTTGGTTGTGTAAGTGCTGTTTTATTATTAGTTTAATTCTTATTTATATATTATTCTAATAATTGTATATAATAACTTTCTACAATTAGTAATTCTTCTTTTTAAAACTTTAATAGTGCTTGATATATTGCTCAAAAACAGCTTTTTGCTTAGCTGCAAAGTTTTCTTGTTATAAACATTGATACTTACTAATATTTTATTGTTTATCTTCTAATTTTTTTTGTTACACTATGCAAAAGTCTATCATATTGTTTACAAACTGTCTACTTTGATAATCAAATTAGTAATTTTGCTGGTAATTTTAATAGTTTATCTTTATAGTTCAATAGTTTTTTTAATAATAACTTTATACCTTCTTCAAGTTCTTTATTTGTATAATATTTATTATTAATAATTTGATTAATAAACGCTAATTTTAAATAAAAAAATTGTAATAACTAATTTAATGAACTATGATATCTATATTAAAATATATCAAATTAAAGTTTTAATAATTTAAATAATCTTTCAATATGACTATAAGTATAATTATGAGTATAATCATATAATATTTTTTATATTATCTTTTCATAATTATTTTTATTTATATTATTAATAATTATTGTAATTAATAGATTTTAAAATTAAAAAAGTGATTATCTAACAACTTTTGATTGCTCTTCATATATATTTGTTCTATTTAATGGAATTTCTTATCAGTAAATATATAATTGATTATTTAATATAAATAATGGACTATATAATGTAACAACATTATTCCTACTTTCTCACCAAAATATCTATACAAAATATAAATATTTATATTATTTAACTTGCACATATGATGCAAAAAATCAGGAGTATCTATTTCATGAAACAGAATTTCCTTCTATTTTATTTTACAAAATTCTTTTATTATTTTTATATATATACTATATAAATATACATAGAAGAATATGTGCTTTATTTTTAATTTTAATAAAATTTAAAATAAATAAAATTATTAAATTCTTTAAAAATTAGTTTTTATGATTTGTTGTTTTACTTACTATTTACAATAATTGGTATCTATTGCACCAGCCACCTTACTAGAAAAGTTTTATATTATATAATTTGAAACATATTATATTTGTGTTTAAATCTATGTAAAATTGCTTAAACTTCCAACAGATTAATGTAAGGTTATATCTTCATCTAACAACTTAGCTCTATTTATAAAGAAACTTTGCAAACAAATTAAATAGTAACTATTATGAAAATAAAATTTACTATAGCTGTTATAAATCAACTGGTTGAGTTTTAGTGAGCATTTTTTTATCATATTCTTCTTTATCATCAACTTGATACTTTTTCTTTTTCTATGTAGAAACTTTTAGTGTTATGTTTGTTAAAGTAAATACTAGCGCTAGACACTTGTTTAATACAATATCACTTGCTTTTTCACTAATAAACTCTACATAACTACTAATCTTTCACAAATTTGAAACTGTTTTAATGTTTTTTCTGGTGTATATTGTAATAAAATATTCATACAACTTATTTTGTACTCACTTTGCCATTTCAAGTAAGGATCCCTCAATAATAAAGTCATAAAAATAATGAAAGTCTTTTTTTTCATCTATAAAGCATTTTAATATGGCAATTTGTATATATTTGCAAGCAAATAAGTTGTTTTGCCTAGCAAATGTTGATTTTACAAATGTAATAAATTGATTTATGATGTTTTTTAACTTTAAAGACATTTATAAATACATTTTAAGTCAAAATACCTTTTTAACACCGCCAAACTTGTAAAAAGACGATAATCTGCAAGTGAGTTAAATGTAGTTAAGGTAAATGTGAACTTATCAGTGATTTTGTGCAACTGCATTACAAATGAGAACTAATAAAGGATTTTATAAGCTAGAAAGATAAAAATTGTTTCATTTTTACAATAAGCTGAGTAGTTTAATATAGATATAAGCTTGCGTTTGTTTGCTAGAAGTTTAAACGTTTTTATATAGGTAGTTGTATTTATTAAATTGATAATATAAACATCTTTTAATGCTAGCTTTTTTTTCAGACTGTATACTACAATGTTATTTATTTCATTATTCAAAAACTCACTATCAGTAATCTATTTGACATATTTGATAGATACAACATTTATATATACTGCTAGTAATTGTTTCATCATGAGTAAATTATTTCTTACCCTTGTAAATAACAAATTATGCACTAAAGTTGACATATCTTGATTCATGGTATCTTCTTTTTGATTTAATAGTAGTGATTTTTCAACTGTAATAATATTACTAGTTTTATGTTTTTTTAAAAAGTAATGATATATATCAGCACATAATGACTTAATAATTGTCTGTTTCTCTTGTTCTAGCTCTGAGTGCACTTTATTTATACATATATCCAAATATTTAGCAGATAAAGTATACAACATCAACAATATATTATTGTTAAATTTGATTTCTTGAAGTATAGTAAAAATATAGATAATATAAAACCTGTATGTAGTACTATCAACTTGTTGTTACAAATAACTTGGTATTAAGATATCCAAATGAAACATTTTTTTAAGTACAACTTTAACAATAAACTTTACTGTAATCTTTGTAGAAAATATGCTACATTTGACACTTGTAATTTGCTTGAAAGACATTCTATCTATATCAATATGTTTTTTGAATTAAAAATAAATATGTAAATTTTTCTTTCTTTAAGTGTAGCTTCAAGTATATAAGTAACTACAATTTTAAAAAAGTGCAATTTAAAATATATTACAATAAATAAAGGTTAATTTTCAGGATTTTATTTATAAAGTGCTGTATTCTTCTTACTAATGAACTTAAATCCTCTCTTTTCATCACACTGTTAAATATAAAGTAGCTAGACTGTTGACAAAATAAAAACAAAAGCAAGCATATCTTTTTGTTAATACCTTGTAAATATATTATAATAACTTCTGACATTCCTTATCTTTCAAGATATATAATTTTATTATAAGTGATTTTTATATTGTTTATATAGAACATTGTTCTAGATTTTAAAACCTTAGAAAGCAAGGTTCTGTTATTAGACGCACAAAGGTTTTGATACATATATTTACAATAATCAGTTGTAATCTTTTATTTCTTCACCTCTTTTAAGTTTTAAACATTAATTAGTTGCTTAAAATGTTTCAAGTTAATCTTATTTTCAATTTGGAAATAGGAAGTCTAAAGTAAATAACTATTAATAAATGACTTACAATAAAGTTAAGCTTAATATCTTTTACAAGCTAATTATACTTTTTTAAATGTTTTGTAAAAAGACCAATCAGCACTTTTAAGCAATCTCTTTGTAAAATACTTTGATTAGTTACAAATGAGGAAAAACTAATTCTCTTTTTATAAGCATGTTTTGAAAGTAGTTTAATTATTAATGAAAGATACTTTTAAATGATATAAAGTATTTGTCCCTCTAGAAAATATAGCTTAAACATCTTATTTTGCTTTTAAACTTGAGATAAAGTAATGTATTTATGTATATTAAGTAGTGTATTGTATATTTCTATTATTATTTTGTTTTTAGTTTCCAATAATTTATTTATTTTCAATAATATAGCATCTGCTTGAAAAAATGCAAGGCTATTGGTATCCTTCTCTTTTAATAAAACAATGATCTTGTTTGTAAAACTGTTTGTAGTAGATTTATATTTATCAACATTTAGCTCAATATATTCCTTCAACAAGTGCTTTATGTAGATTTCATTAAGCAGTGCTTTATTAGAAGACTTACTTTGATATAAATAAGCTCTTTGCTTGTTATTTTTATTTTCAAACTGCGAAAGTGTCTGTAACACTTATAAAGCTTGTGCAAAGTGATAAATTAATAGAGTCATTAATATCTACTTTATGAGGCAAATAAAAAAAGTATGCAAAGTTACTATGTTTTTTAAGTATCATTGTCTAAATGTTATACAACTTAAAAAAGCACATACTTTATTATTACCTTTAAGCTTCTTATTACCTTTTGACTTTTTCTTTTTTTACTTGAATTATTTGTATATGTCTGTTTTTTAATATCATCACCTTCACTATTGTCACTATTATTGCCTGCATCTTCATCATTATCATCATTATTGCCTTTATCTTTGTCATTATCTTTGCTATTAACATTGCTGCTTTTATATTTATTATTGTTGTTATAACTACTACCAAAGATATCAAATTTATTATAACCCTTGGTATCAAAGCTTTCAACTTTGCTTTTTTTTCTTGAATTCTTTTTCTCTTCAAGTTCTTTTAGTAAATGTTAGTTAATATTATTGATGAATGTTATATCTATTACATCTGATGTTTTAGATGCAGGTGGATGATTATCAAACATCTAAAATAAGTATTATAAAATTTTATATAATATACATTATTGCATTCTTTAAAAATGCAGCTTGAGATAGAGGAATCATTAATAATATATTGTTTTGTTCTTATTAAATTGGTTAATCTTCATATTGTTTCACTTATAATATGGTTTGCAAACAATAACATAGTTTTTAATAAAGCAAGTGACATATTTTTTTTGCTTTGTTGACTTTTTTATTGTTGCTATTATCTACTAAAATTATGTTTGCTGCAAAAGCAACAATCTCTTTCGATTTTTCAGGGATAATAAATGCTAAATATGTGTTAATATCATAGTTAAACTTAGTTGACACTTCTTACAGATGATTTAAAATCTGCTTTAGTTGTTTTGCGATACTTGCTTTTTCTTTTTTTTTGTTGCAGCCTAATATTACTTATTTTTGTGTATTTAAATTTGTAAGTTGTTAAAACATTTATGCATGTGCTATAGATGTTTCAATCAATAAATTATAAGCTTTTGTCTTTTTGCATATCATTTTATGTGAAAGCTATATCTGTCAACTTTTTAATATAAAAGTTTTTTTGACTTTTTAACATTTACAATCTCATGAAATTTCCACAAAACAAAGTTGACTAACATGATTTGCAGTCAAATACTAGCCATTATGCAACAGCTACATACTAAGTCAACTATCAGACAAAAACAGCAATACAACAATAAATTTCAACTTGTTTATTGATTTTCTTACACACAATGTTAATTTAAGTCTTATATGATCTTACACTTGCCTTGCACTATTTAAATATAATATTATGAACTTTTTATTAATAATAATATATCTAAAACATATATATGCATTCTTAACTACTCAATAGCAACATGATTATATATTAAAAATACAAGAAAATTACTGTGCAAAAGAATATGCTGGATTTTACCTGTTTATTAAAGCTTTAGCTAATAGTGATTTTAATCGCTGTGATAAATATAATAATTAAAAAAATATAAAAACAATTATTGTGTTTTTTAATAACACTGAAATTTGTAGAACGTATTACAACTTTATTTTTAATTTATTACTTAAATGCAAAGAGTTTCACTTAATAAAACCTTTTAATCAAAAATTCTTTTATTGTAAGATCGTATTTTATTTTTGAACAGTTGGTTTTAATAGTGAGCCACAGATAAAAAGGTTCTATAACAATGCTTTTAAGATCAATTTTGTTATTATTAACAACAATCGACTAAATGTTGATAACAGAGTTTATTAGAGACAATTAAATGATGTATGTAGAGCTGTATTTAATGAAGTTGCTCATTAAAGCAATTTTAAAGACTGTTTTTATAAAATGTGAGAGGATTCAAACAAAGCAAAGCTGAAAAACATCAAGCAGGTGTCTAATATGCAATATACATATCATAATCTAATAAATGGCGTTAAAAAAAAACTTAAATACATTGCAGACAGATCTGATGTCATTTAACATATTTAGTATTATTTATCAAGACAAGTTATATTTTACGCTGAACAAAATATTACATTGATAAAATGTACATACAAGATGTAGTTTGATATAACATTTAATATGTGGGAAAGATTTGTAACCTCTGTAATTTACAAGAATCCTGATTTAAAAAATAAGATTTTTGTAAGGTTTATCTACTTGCATTAATTACTGGATAAAAAGACACACATAAAGTTATTTGCTCACCTTTTTTGTGCTATAAATTTAAAACCTGATAAAGAAAGTTTAAAAATTACAATGATTGATAGTGATGTGCAGATGATTAAGATGTGGATGATTACTTATCTTGCACTTTATAATACTCTTTCACTATGTTTTAAATGAACTTTTTAAACTTTCTCTTATTGTTTATGATTGCTAATCTTAAATATTATTGGATCAAATTATTATAATTCAAAGTGTAAAATAATTTTCAACAAGACTTTCAGCAGATTTCTCTAATAGTGTGTTAAATGGATTATTATACAATGTTAAAACAATGTATAAATTGAGATCTATTATAGACCTTATCTGTAACTTTCAACAAATAGGTTGTTAGTTCTTGTCTTTTATTAACATGTTTTGTTTGGCAAAGTGCCTTAAACAAATATATGTTTGCCATCAACATTTTCAACGCTTGTTGCTGGCTATGCATCCCTTTTATGTTTTTTAAGAATTTAATGAACAAAGCTTCATTAGACTGCATTTGTTTGCAATGATTTGTTCTGGGTTGGGTTGAACAATTCTAAATATTAAGTTCTATATTTTATAGCAGAATAAGAAGCCCTTGCACATTTTGATTCTTATTGGAAAGCACAACATAAGCGACAATTTGGAACAATCTCGTTGTTGTTATTGTAACGCTTCAAACAAAAATGGCAACACAAGAATACACGTATGTTGACGAAGACGCGATCGACGAAGAATTGTTATGCAACTACATTTGCTTCCAACCACTTGATGACCCAATTGTGCATAATTCGTGCGGTAATTCCTTTTGTAGTTCGTGCATAGAAAAAGTAGACTTTAAATGCCCAACATGCAGAACAGGAGCAGTCAATGAATACTCTAAAATGAACGCACGTGCGTTCCATAATCAATTATCGAAAATACTGGTTATTTGCATACCACGTGTAAATATTCCAAGAATCCAACCACCATCACCATCCATTGTTCCAGTACAACCTACCACGAGTATTCCAAGAATCGGACTACATCTCGACACGCCTTCCATTATACTTTTATTTGCGATAGTTTTAGTGCTACTTGCACTCAACTTTAGTACAATTAGTAAAGCCGTCGATGTCGAACTTGAGTTGCCGCGTTCGTGCAACGACTGTGCCTACAAGTACACTCAACATGATAATGCTATCCTATTCTCGTGGGAGTACAACCACAAGAAATATATTCACTTACCAGTGGAACGAGTTAACTCTCATGGCACTACAAAATACGTTCTACGCAGTAGCTTGTTCAAAAATTACGTTTACAGTCACTACACATTGGAACATTTACTAGGTGACAATTCAGTAGATTGGGAATCAACATTTCTAATCTTCGGATTTAAATTCCCACCACAATATACCAAGTTTTCATTTGTAGCTGCTATGCTATTACAGAAAAATGCAAATATTGTTGCATTGGACATACTTGTGAAAGCATCGAAAAAGACAAATTTATCCATTCCCAAGACTGTTGAAAAGATTATCAAATTGGCAGAAAAACCATGGTATGGAAGATTATACGACCAAATAGCTGGTATTGAATTGTAAAATTATTTTTATAGTAACAATTCCATCTTTGTTTGTGATTTTCTAAGCGTTTGTTTTCCTTCTTCGGTGAATCCACATCCACGTAAATCTAATAATTCAATGGTCT
>JAESGV010000437.1_pt1 | contig 18673 bp, 14 predicted proteins | sample 9269781 | NCBI WGS metagenome assembly JAESGV01 (sample SAMN15741586, study PRJNA653496) | algae metagenome | isolation source: Tildeniella torsiva UHER 1998/13D and co-occurring heterotrophs from... | place: Slovakia: Slovak Paradise National Park, Hrabusice, Kosice Region | collected 2000-01-01
TTCTAATACTTCATCCTCGAACGTGTATTGCGGACTACGACCACCCATTTGTGAATACTTGTATTTTTTAAGAGGATAACTCTGGCTAGCGTTTGGTTGTTTTCTTTTGTGCTCGTTGTGCATCGTTGGTTCGTAATCGAAAGTTTCATGTTCAAACGATGGATTCCAACTCTCGTCTTCGAAAAACTCTCCAAAGTTGATGTTCATTCTTTTTTAGAATTTTTGGAGACTGTCCAGTTGTCTCAACACTTGTAATCTGACACAAACTGAAGAGTGCATTTTTGCCCAGTTGTCTGTGGTTACAAGTTTCAAAATGTGGTTCAAACGCATCTCAGTTTGTGTCACAGAGTCTTCAGATAATTTTGCATGCATAGACGTTGACATAAACAACTACAAAGATTTAGTTGCAGCTATTCAAACAATAATGAATGAGCTAGGAATCGAAAAGCTAATCGAAAAAGTGAAGTTATGGCGGGTAAAGGCTAATGAATACGTATGGTACACGCCTTCTCAAGTGGAAAATTATCTTGGTAAAACAAAAAAGAATGAGCTGAAAGTCCAAATTACATTGAAAATGCCTGTGAAAGATAAAATTAAGAGGAAACAAGAACCTGTTATAGAAAATGAACCATTCGTACTTCATGGAAAGAAAACGATTCGATTCAAGGTTCGGTTTGACGCTGAACGATTACCACAAAGTGGAATGGGAGAGGTTACATTTTATGGTCACAAATTAGGTGTTCGAGTAGGAAGAGACAAAAGATGCAAAGCACCAAGAATTGAATTCTTTCACGTTGGCGGCAAATCAGATTTCTTTTTCCACGCTTCTGTATTTGTTCTCGACAGTGTTCTTTCCGAATGGAAAGAATTAATTTCCACCTGCCATGTGTATTTGAGAAAGGATAGTCGTGTAGTTAGAATGATATCCATGGATGATGAGGAGCTTTTAGCTTTCGAATCTAATGGATTTGTAACTTTGCGATTTGTTTTGAAGTTGCATTAAATCTTATCTTTAGGTCTATTATTTTCTACCTCTTGAATGTTAACTGTGTTACACAGTAGTCATGTAGTCATGCAACTGTTGCATTTAGGCTGCTCGGGAGGTTTAAAAAGACCGTATGGTAGTCTACGCAGAGCTCACCTATTTGTATTCAGGAAAATAAGCCTTACATACGCGCAGCAAAATTAAAGAATCTATTTTAATCACTGAAAGAGCTCTTCAAAATGAACGCAAGGAAGGTGAATACCTGCCCCATCCATTGGGCGTTTCCTCAACAGTACATCAAAATCTCCCAGTTTAAACGCAAAAAACACTATCACATCAGAACATGCATAACAATGAAGACACCAGTGGGGCAGAAGAGAAACAAGAAAAGATAGTTGCACAAATTGGAGAGCAATTGGGAATTCCTGACCTCAAATTAGTTTCCCAAGAAGAATTTCTAAAAACTTTGGACGATAGTGAGGATGAGAAAGTTGTAGTAGATACAGCTGACGGATCTATAACGCGAATAACAAACGATGAAGTATTAGACATTCTGAAATCAAATCAGACGAAACAGTAACAAGACCAACAACCACTTGTAAAAAGCTAATGTTTTTGTTGCTCGCGTGTTAATTTGCTCCACTCACAAAAAAGTTATTACAATCCAACGAGTATCTTTTTTTAGCTAAACAACAAGCTGAGAGGATAGATGGTCGCAAACGACGACTTAGTTGAACCGTTGACCTCTTCTATTTATTATGAATACAAGAATCAAAACGCTGAGCAAGTACCGCAGCAAACTCCCAAAAGTCCTGGCTCACGAGTAGATTCGCATCCCGTAGCCGATACGTCGGCCGAAGGTGTACAATCTTCAGCAACGTCACCTAAGCATGACTCTAAAGTTATCTGGACTCCAAAACTATTTTACTTTAGGTCGTTTATGTATGGCCTATTGACGTTAGGATTGAACTTTTCAACAGCATTCGTAGTAGCTACACTAATTCCAATCCATGTCATGGAGATGGTTGGCTCTAGAAACAAAGAAGCAGCTATGACAGTAGTAGCTGTAATTGGCGCAATATTGCCCAGCTTTGCAGGTATCCTTACAGGATACTTGTCAGATCACAAGCTGTTGCTCAACTTCCATAATCGGTACGGAAAGAGAAAACCATTCATTATGGCCGGTGTTCTGATGTGGGTCGTCTCAATCATGCTCAGAAGTTTCGTATACTTTAGAGGTATTGGTACCCCACAGAATCAGTTCTTATTTGTTGTCTACAATTTAGTTACGACTATTGGTTTCATGGGTCTATCTATTGCATGGGTACCATACAATGCTTTGATGCAAGATGTATTCCCAAAGAGGCGATTTGGAGTAGTTAGCGGAATTAGCGGCTTTTTGGGATTTATTGGTAACTCGTTGGGATTAGGACTTATTGGGCTCATATTCAATTACGTACCGACAATAATTTTATGCTCAGTAGCAAGTATTGTCGTAACAGTAACAATGATTGCTGTACTCATATTCGTTCCCGAAAAGCACGTTGAAGCGCCCGAACCAGAACATACCGAAACAAAAACTACAGTACGTGAGAAAATCAAATCCGTGCTTCACGTATTGAAAGAATTCTTTACACCATTCAAGGACTGGGATTTTGCATGGATATTCATCGCTCGTTTTGTGATTCTGTTCACATTATTGGGCATGCAAAACTACTTTTTATATTACATGCAAGATGTAGTCGGTCCTCGCTACCAATTCATCATTTGGGATAAGTTAATCAAGAATGCTTCCGAAGCACAAGCTGTCTTTTTGGGAATTGTCGTATTCTCAAGTATGATCAGTAGTGTTGTTGGAGGAGCACTTAGCGATAGAGTTGGAAGAAAATATGTTGTTTGCGGAGCAGGATTAATAGCTGCTCTCGCACTGTTAGCTATTATTCCCGCTGGAAGCAACTTTAACTTGATGTGTATCATAGCAATCTTCTTGGGTGTTGCGTGTGGGTACGTTTCTCATTTATACCTTCTAATCATATAGCTCTTATCTAGCTGTCGATTTGGCGTTAATTAACGAAGTTGTAGCAGATAAAAAGGAAGAAGCATGCAAAATGATTGGAGTGTTTGCCGTAGCCAACAATATGGCTAGTATCCTGGCATCACCAGTCGTTGGTGGTTTGTTACTCATTGGTAGAGCTGTTACCGAAGCAAATCCAGCTTTCCCTATTCACCACTTTGGTTACGTTCTTACTTATGGATTGAGTGGTGTTACTACCTTTGTAGCAAGTATTATGATCTTGTTTATGAGAAAGGGAGGGAAACCAAAACGTAGACGCCTACGAAAACGGCACGTCAAAGAACTACGTACCATATCTGTGGAACATTAGTTTATTGTTTAATGTAAACCATAGAATGTGTAGTTAAACAACTTCTATAGTGACAACATGACGCAATAAACACTATAAAAGTTAATTGTATAAAAAATATATCATACCAAATGAATGCCAAAATTGATGAGAACAACCTACAATGTCAAATCTACCTGGTTTGAAGAAACGTTCTGGGAACTTGCTTGCATAAAAGAATACAGCTACTCCATACCACAAGTACAACTCTAGTACAGCCATAACTTTCGCATAAAAAATTGGATTAGAAAGTCCGCCTTCGTGCAAAAAGAATAAATGGATCAATGGTATGATACCAAAGAGTCCTGTTGCTGAAAGAACAAATACGCGAAACATAGAGTATCGCTCTTCACTAAACTTGGGGAACAATAAAATCATACTTGTGAGCAGACAACCAATGGTGATTGTCGTCAAGTAGAATATTCCAAAGTTTGAGTGATTTTGAAACGCGTAATAGATTGGTGGATAGTATGACCCACAGATGAGGAATCCTATTCCAGAGATATCCATGCGCAGTAAACACTCGTGGTGGCTGTGACTGATACAATTGAACCAGTGGAAGAGTAACGAGTTCAGAAATGTATAAATAGCCGATACAGTGTATACGACGTATGCTGCCTTCTCCCAGAATGTCATTTCATCTCCCATGAAAAAGATCATGTTGACTCCTATCCAGAAAAATACAGCAAATGATACTAACGCAGTCCAGATATTCAATGTCTCGTTATGTATGCGAAATAGTGATGCTAGTGACGACAAAAACGATAGGTTCATGCGGTATCCTGCCACAATGTAAGAGTATTGCATATATTTTGGTACGTGCTGCTCTGGTGTTGAATACATTATGGCATGTTTGCAACAATTACACGAGTCATGCGTTAACGTGTCGCTATCATCACCTCCAGCAACCACTTTGCGTTGTTTGAGTCCAGCAGTCGATGACATGATAGGTGACCGTTATTTTTCGTTACAATTTTGTAAATTGTTTATAGTTAAAAGAATCCCATGCGATGAGACAATTTGAATGGATCGTATTGTTTTCTTTTCTTAGGCCTGGCAGCCTTCTCAGCTGCTTTTTGTTTACGGTACCTATGTGTTTTGAATCCAATTGAGCCAATTTTTGACAGCTTTGAAAATAATGGATTTTCTTTGAGGGGACCTGGTAGTTGGTTTGGATCTTCAAGTACACCTTTAATTCTATCTTGAACCATATTTTTCATTCCCATTGGATTGAACCAGAATCTACTACCAGGTGTTTGTTCTTCGGTTTGTTCCACCTGCGACTGCTCTTGTTCAACTTGTGCCTGTTCTTGAGGACCTTCATTTTGAGGATTGATTTGTTCATTGATTGCTTCTCCTGCTTGGTCACCAAGTCCACCTTGGTCATCTTCACCTCCACCTTGTTGCTTCTTTGGTTTTGCCTTTGGTTTTGCCTTTGGTTTAGCTTTTGGTTTCGCTTTAGGTTTTGCCTTCATCGGTTTAAATTTTGGTTTGATCTTTGCTCCCTTTGTTACACCTTTTGACGCACTCTTCGAGAATCCTTTTGTCAAGCCTTTCGATCCAGCTTTTGTAAATCCCTTGGTCAAACCTTTTGTCATGCTCTTAGTCATTCCTTTTGTCAATCCCTTCGATAAACTTTTTGTCATCCCCTTGGTCATGCCTCTCGCCATTCCACTAAAAAGACCGCCGACTAATCCTCCCAAAACATTCGACTTTGCAGAAATCGTACTACATAGCAATAATATAACAACTAGCGTACATAGAAAACACGCTCGAGCATGCATTTCGAGATTTGTGTTTCTGTATTTAAAAATACTATATCTGTTCTCCAAATTCAGTGTTGTAATGATACTCGGCTATTTTTCTAGGAGTAGCAATGTCTGCACAGGAACGAAAACATTTTGAGCATAATGGAACGTGTTTAGAGAATTTTCTGTAACTTGGAAAACATTAAGAAGATTTTGAACAAGATTCAAGTCGATCAAGGTTAGACTGTTGTACTGTATTATAACTTAATCGTACTGTAGAATCTAGCTATCTCGATTTCCCACTATAATACCGAACTTCTATTCCCAGCTATTCCGAGAGTAAATCTATTCTTATCTAGACAACCCATCAAACAATTTTCCAACTAACAATTCAATCATGCCCAACAAGCAAATACAGTCACTAATTTGTCAACGAGAACACGAGGTACAAAGCCTGCAAAATACTCACTTCTAGGGAACTATACAATACCTCGTACAGTTTAACGATAGAAATGACGCGCAATGGATAAACGAAAATGAGTTACTGAAACACGTTAGCTTTAGAAATGCTGTCAGCGAGTTAACCGATCACAATATGGAAGTTAACCGGATTAGAAGTCAATCGAATTAAATAAACAATCAAGGATGAAAATGATAACGGTATTTACAGATCTTGTGGGAGCATTTACACGATAATCTTCTTGATGGTAGCAAGTCTGCGATGATTTGGAACACATGCACATTTATCTGCAGGTTCAGCATGGTTAGGAATGTCGTACCCTAATATCGTTAGTCAGTTTTCACTGGCTTACAATGAATATATCCGGCAGGACAAGTCCAACAATTTCTCGAGGTTGGAGTACCTGGACGAATTACACATGCACACTTGTCTGCTGGTTCAGGATAGTTTGGAATATCGTACCCTAGCACAGGTTAGTTTGCAAAATAATACTTACAGTGGACATAATTTGCTGGGCATGTCCAACAATTTCTAGCAGGAGCTTTGGTGGTTGGTGAATTTCGAATAACACATGCACATTTGTCTGCTGGCTCAGGATAGTTTGGAATATCGTACCCTAGCACAGGTTAGTTTGCGAAACAATACTTACAGTGGACGTAATTTGCAGGACAAGTCCAACAATTTCTAGCAGGAGCTTTGGTGGTTGCTGAATTACGAAATACGCATGCGCATTTATCGGCTGGCTCTGGATAATTTGGAATGTCATACCCTAGTACTTGTTAGTGTTGTCAAATTAACTTACAGTGAACGTAATTTGCAGGACAAGTCCAACAATTTCTCGCAGTTGGAGTGTTAGGATTGACTACGCAAGCACACTTATCGGCTGGTTCTGGATAATTTGGAATGTCATACCCTTAATGGTAAGTAAATTGATTCTTAAAACTTACAGTGGACATAATTTGGAGGACAGGTCCAACAATTTCTAGCAGGAGCTTTAGTAGTTGGGCCAGCAGTTGGAGAGCAACGAGAAGCAGCAGCGAGACTTGAACCAATGCGAACGGAGAGGAGCTTGTTACAACGAACGTCGTAAGAAACAACTGTTACCTTGTACTCGCTGTTCTCCAAAATGGACCAAATGTAGGAAACAATATCGTTGCGAACGTTGATGTAGAGCAACACGTCGACAGCACATTGGTTTGGTTGAACTGGGCATCCACTACCTACTGTGTGGGCTAATTGATTGGGACCGCGGTCGATGCGAAGTGGACCAGTAGAGATGGCGTAGTACGTCAATATAGAACAACCTCTTCCTTGACATGTGCGGGTAGCTAAATGAATGCGGCCACTCACATCGGGATCGGCAATGATGAAGTATGCGCTAGCATCAGCGACTAGAAGGTGGAGAGTTTCCACTACATTATTTCCGCTCTTCTTTTGTACAGATGCCGCTCCATTGGCATAGTTGAAGCAGTATTGGTTTCCGTTGACCGATACACAATCGGTGGAGAATGGACTTGGGTATGGAGCAGGGCTGTTGCTTTGACTGACGATCGAGAGGTTGTCAGGGTTCAATGAAGTACTGTTAGTGTTCTGCTGACCGGCAGCAAATCGTACAAGATTGTTACCAAATGTTCCTGGTGAGCAGAGGTATTGGTTGTAGTTTTTCGAAGCCTTCAAGTTCAAGTCGGGAAGCGAGTACTTGTAGGCAGCTTTGTTATACGCAATGTACAACGAGTTTGCGGTCTGAACACCAGTAGGGAAGCAGACAATGTTTTGTGCAGACACCACACTGGCAATGATTGCGATAGCAGCAATAAAGATGAATCTCATGCGCTTTGATTGTTGTTGTTTTGCCGAGTTACTTGCAATCGATCAAATTTAAAAGCAAGCGATGGCTTCTTTAATCAGTAACTTGTTTATTTATAAACAACTACATTACCATGTGTGGTAATCGAGTACGCTGAGATCTACTGAAGAAGTCACGCCGTAATGCACATCAAGAGTAATTCTTGGATATTAATAAAACGTAGTACGGTGGTGCAGCAAGAGGTCCAGGCGACTTCCAAACAGTAAATGGAATTGCATTTTCCAAATTAAAACTGAACTCAGAGATTATGTCTCCAATTTCCCGCTGTTGTCGATACCAAGAACCTAGTTCTTTGTTTGTATTAAATTGGATTTTCGATTTTCACAAGTCTAGTGTTAGAGATTTTGTTGCAAAGTAGTTATTCTGATTGTTACTGTCTTCTTTTGCTGCGTGTTTCTCATCATATCACCCTGCCTTATTCGTTTTGGATTGTTCGAAGAACTTACAATCATCGTGACGACAATCTTGCAACCACATGAGCATAGAGAATGGTGAGACGCAGATAGAATTACGTGATGCGTCTTCTCCGGCCGAACATGATCTACAAATCGCACTACCGAAAGAGACAGAAGCTCCTGAAGCTTCCCCACAAACACTGCATAATTCGCTTTCTTTCGATCTATCAATGACTCCACGCGATTTAGATTCGTCTAAAGGGTCAGAAGCACGAGAGAGAAGAATAGAAATAGCAAAAAAAGTAGTACAAGTCGTTTTAGAAATTTTGACAATTTTATGCTCGCTCGCATTCGTTGCCTGTTTGTTTGTTGGCTCTGCAATTCGTACAAACTACGCATCTACGTGTTACTTAACAATTTTATTGTTTACACTTGCGTTTCCCAGTTCGTTTGGTTACTACTTGTACGTTCCTATTAATCGTTTTTGGATGTTTACACCAAAACTCCCACTGACGATCGTCACTACAATTCTCGCAGCAATCTTTTTAACTATACAAATTTCATTCCAAATTGCATACGCTGCAGGAGCAACGTTCGAACAAACACAACTTTTGGTTGATTTTGGAATTGTACAGTAAGTATCACCAACATGCACACTCACACAATAGATTATCAAAAATGGACTCCACACTAGTGAGTGTGAACATTATTCCAGAAATCATAATCGTCGTATTCGGTGCACTTACTGTCGCACTTCAATGTACACTTTGGAAACTACGAATCTATTGGAAACGAATATTTTTCGAACAACAAGTTAATTTGGAAGAAAAATACAAAACGGCATCGAGTTTTGACGAGTTGAACAGTACATTTGCAAGAGCCATTTCACAAGATTCACCAAATATCCACGCACTAGATCGATACTGGTTATTACTTGTTATTATGGTCACTGGTGCGATATACCCAAGTTTTATCACCATACCATACTTTATACTTGCTATTGCATACATTGTTACAGTGGCGTTACCAACAAGTATTCCATCATGGATTATGGGCGGAATTATGATCGGTGTCGCGTTCTATACAAGTATTATCGTGTACGTACTCAACAACTCGCGTATGTGGTATTTGTCGTTCTTACGAGATACCACGTTTGGAAGAATGACTGGGTTTATGAACTTGTCACCATTATCATTAGATTTTGAAACATTTGGATGGGCGTATGGCTTGATCATTTGTTTATTTGTATTATATATCACTGTAAGTGTTTTTTATAATGTACTAATTCATGTATAGACTTGTTCGATCGCAAACAAGTATTACGTTGCTCGTGTACAATATGTTCGTGATGTTACACAAAACATTGCAACAACTACATCAACAGAGTCATCGGAAAAAGAATCACTTACACAAAAAGTGAAACGAATATTTGCCGAGATCACGTACGTTTTTTCATCACGTTACTAACGTTACAGTCTTTGGCTAAAGAACAAGACACTCAATTTCTTACATCACTACTTTATTTATACGCTACTTATCGCACTACCATGTTTTATCATGTCAGTACCAAACCTACTGTCCATGATCTATTTATTAGTACTATTTATTGGATTATTTTCACCAAATCAATTATTGGTGTATGTGGTACCAGCCACATTTTTATACTCGTTGTTTTACATTGTTCTGCAATTTGTATTCAACTTGCCGTATTTTATGACGTTTTATGATACGGCTACAATTGCCATTTTAACCAAAATTGGAGTTAGTAGTGTACCGTATGCGAGTTGTGTCATATTTGGACACATGGTTGTGATTTTGTTGATGGCGATTACTATTCGGGTTAGATTAATGTTTAAACCACCACCGCCGGCACCTAAACCAGTGGAAAATACGCCAAAGCCAGAAATGCCAAAATCACGACTAGTACGTGTACTCACCACATCACGTGACATCATTATCAACTTTTTCGTGCGTTATTCGTACTATTTGTCGTTACTAGTGTTATACTTTTCAGATTTGACAACGCCAAACGCTGACGTACTACATGCGATCTATCTACTGTTTTTCTTACTATACTTTGTGTTCAAAGTATTCGCACGAAAAGCGTGGATTATTTTGGTCATCTATTGCCAATTTGTAGTTGCAACGCTGTACTTTTTCAACGTTTACTATACGACAATAGTTGGTGAAGAGTATCAAACGATAGGATTTGTAGCATTTGGTCACAATTCGTTCTGGGAAGGACTAGTTTGGCATTTCGTCGTGCTATTTATTGTTACCATACAATTCCACGTTCAAAGGTTAGAAGATGTCGCAGGTACTCACATCGATCGTGACAAAACACTAGAAGTAACATTCCCCAACATCAGAAAAGTTATTCAACGAATCAAAATACTATGGAAACATTTTGGAATTTTTTTGAGTTATTTGGCGATCACATTACTCGTTATACTTGATGGAAAAGCGACAGTAATCGGTATTGGATACTTATTACTGTTGTACCCGTATGTGATTATTCATACGATCTTTTCTAGACAATATCGTGTACTACAAATTTGTTGGTATGCGATTGTGTTGTATAATGGAGTTGTGTTTTTCGCAGTGTATTTTTATCAGTTTCCACTACTTAGAAGACTACTAGATGATGTTATCGCTACAATTAATCCATTTGATCGACGTAAGTGATAATTGAACAACATTTCTAATATTCAGTGTTCATGGATGCTTCATACTTGGGTTTGACACAATTCCAATACAAGTCGGCGAGTTTACTGCCGTATACGGTAGTTCTACTGTTGTCGATTATACAGTTGCGTAACTTTGCACCTTTGAAGCCAAAAACAGCAACACCGGCAGAGATCAAGAAGAAATCATTCGTACGATTGATATCAAAAGTAGATAGAATCGTGAAAAAGATTACGCTCATTGCGAAACGAGCGTGTATCATGCATCATGCCAAGTTACTATTCATATTCGTCGTAGTTGCCGCACAACTCAATTCTGGCCTCATGGGCGCAGGATACTTTATTTTACTACTTTTGTATGCGCCAATACCAACACTAAGCGTATATCTGTGGCCAATAACGTGGCTCTACTCGGCTTTAATCATATTAATGATGTATATTTTCCAATTCCCGTACTTTAAATCGTTCCTACAATGTGATCTCCCTCCAACTAGAGATTATAAATGTGTATGGTTAGAGTGGGCAGGTTTTCAACTCTATCCTTCAGGAAACGTAGTAGGATACGTGCTATGGTCACATATTTTCGTATTTGTACTAGCACTCATGCAAAGACCAATGAATCGATGGAGAGCAGAGATGATCAAGGATGGAACTTACAAACCTGGTGTACTTGTTACAGAGGAAGAGTATACACCAAAGAAAGTAACCATATGGACTCGTCTGTGGAGTTTCACGCGTCAAGTCGGGTATTTCATGTGTAATCACTTTTTCGATGAGTTTGGGTACGACATTACACTGTTAACAATGATCATTGCTGCTATGGTACTCTTACAGACAGTATGGGGATTGGTGTACTTGCTAATCTTTGGATTTTGCTTCTTCTTACCGAGAAGACTTATCGCAAAAGTTTGGATTGGCATTTGCCTCATGTTAGAGTTGAACATTGTTGTACTATTTGCATTCCAGTTGACGCCGCTACCAAGTTATGACATTTATGCAAATTTACAATCATGGGCAGGAAGAAAAATGTTTAATTACATTGTACTACGAGCTCAAGATATACAATCGAAACCTCTCGCAAATCCAGGTGTCATTGCAGTCATGTACTTGGTTTTGTTTTTCGCGTTCTTACAAGCACGAGTATTTGCCGAGAAACGACACTTGTACAATGCACCAACTACATCAGCAACAAATGTTTCATCGCCCGATGCTGATGAAGCTAATGAACGCCAAATGAGTCCACCACAACTCTTACGGCACTATCAAAAGAAAGATAATGCTATGCATGTGAAATTACCAGTATACTCTACAAGACCTGATTTCACAGTGCGAACAAAGCCTCGTAATTACTATGACGAGTTTCGGTTATTGATATTATACCGATTCTTTAACAAAGTTCCATTGATCATCTTTTTTATTGATGCGGCAGTATCACCAGGTTTTCTAAAAGTCGTACAAATGGCACTATCGTTGATTTATTTCAATCAAATCAATAGAATCTATTGGAAGACAAGATACTTTTGGATTGGACTTGGTGCGTTTTACTATTGCATAACAATGATAATGGCGTTATATCAAATTCCATTAACAGTTGTTGGCGAGCCAGGAACAAATTGGAATGGACAAGCGTGGACGTTACCATTTATGCGATTCTTTGGCATGACTTCCATGGCCGATGCTGGAAAAATCACACTCACTGTACTTGTATTTGCCTCGTACTACATCCAAGATAGAATCTTTTTAACAGAAGATTATGTCTTTTTCATTAATTTACTATGGAAAGAACGCGAGAGGAGAAAACATCAACAAGCACGAAACAGAGCCTTCTTGGCTGCACAACTCGTTAAACGATTCGCGGAACGATCCTATTTGAAAAAGAGAAGAGAAATGGCAATGAAAGCGTTAAAAGATTACCAGAGACATACCGATGATAGTTCACACGGTCAAGATTCGTTAAAGAAAATGTATGAGCAGATATGCGAGTCATACAAACAAAATATTTCCGAAGTGCATCATGAAAGAGCTGTGTTGGAGATCGCATTGCGAAAAGTAGTTCGGTCAAGACAAATCCAAAGTGCCATTGTTGATTCTATCGATTTGGAAGTATTAGAAGAGTTATTGCAAGATGCCGAAAAGATTGCTGCCATTCAAATCGAAACTTCGGAGCATCAAACAACAGTGCATACAGATAAATCCGAAAGAACAGAAACGACAATGGAAACAGCCGATGATCATACAATCACTATTTCGGCACAACCTACGCCTATAACTCCTGTCGAGCAAGATCCTTTAACACAACCAGAAGATGAAGAGGATCCGTTCCAAGCTATGGCACAAACACCTCGGGTAACAAATAGAGTAGAAGCAGAACAAGAGGTTGCATTGGAACAAGAGAAACCACCTGTTAGATCACCAAGTGTTGTAACGTTTGGAGAAACAATTACGTACGAAGTTCAAGAAGATGAAGGATCAAACGTTTCAACTGATACACATATTTCTATACAGTCACCAAGAGAACAGAAAGAAGATTCTAGTGATGATGAAGAAGATGGACAAACACAAGTAGAATTGGAACAAGTTAGTATAGAAGAACAACCAAAAATACCAACACCAGAATCTCCAAAATCACCAAAGAGTGTATTGCGCGTTACAATCAAATCACCAACAAAACCACCCAAGATCAGTCCTAACCAAGCACCCTTTATCAAAACACCAAATATCCCACCATTGAATATTTCCAAAGATTTAGTATCACAAGCAACACAAGAAAAAATCAAAAAGAAGAAAAACAAGTATGAGAAAAAAGCTCGATCGTTTATACTCACTGCCGAAAGAACATTTTACTTGTACACCATATGGGCCATTGATTTGGTCATTTCCGCCGCTCGACCCATGATGAGTATCGCTTTGGAAAATCGAGACGATATTGTTCGCATATTGACTGATGTTGCAATCAAAGATGATAAAGCGGTAGTGTTCACTGATTACACGGAAGAGGAAGAAACAGATAAACCAAGAAAAGAATTGGCATTGTTACTAGTTAGCAAACTCGTGGAAATGAAAACAAGTATCATTAATTGTGTACTAAGTAGTACCGATACCATTTGTTATGCGGCATTTGTGATCAATTTAGTGTATTCACCAACGATTTACAATTTGGTGTTTACGCTAGGCGCCTTTTTATATGCCGCGCAACAGAGTCCATACCCGTCGAGAAGGTACTGGGAAGTTTCACTATTGTTCACCATGTGTATGATGGTGTTCAAATACTTGATGTATTTGATACAAGATGCTATTTATGGTACACAAACTGCGCCAGGGTATCAGAAACTACAAATCGTTGGTTGGAACCCATCAACTACATTAATTTCCGATATCATCATGTATTTGGTAATTCTATTGGCAATTTATTTCCATCGTGATACTTTAAAAAAGAGAGGAGAATGGACCAAACACAATCGTAAAAAAGAAGAAGTACAAACACCGCGTCGACAAGTCTCACTACCACCAGATATGGAAGAAAAAGAATCCAAAGAAGAAACACAATTAGAAAAATTAGAAGCTTCAAAATCTTTTAGAAGACGCGCCATGCGATACGAGAAACCAATGTTCTCTCCACGTGGTGTCATTCAAGTTGTAATCGAACAAGAAGCAAAAGAAAAACCAAGTGGACCAAACGTACTCGTACGAGTTATCCAAGATACCAAAGCGTTTATCGTGCAGTATTATTCTAGTTTAACAGTACAAGAAAGAAAACTTGGACGTGATTTTTACGTGATTAGTAACTTGGCGCATATCGTTGCATTAATCTTTTTCGTGATATGTTTTAATTACATGAACGGAAGACCAAGTGATAACATTACTGGAGATATCATTTCGAATCAACTATCGGGAACATATGTTATCATACTATTTTTTTTCTTTTTGGAAATATGCGTGGAACGAGTGTTGTATTTGAAATCAGCGTTACGACTCAAGATACTGTTCCTCATCGTACAAGTGATCACCTACCATATTGTGTATTTGGTATTCTATGATGTCATACAAACAAATCAGAACAATACTGGCGTGATTTTATTAGGAGTATTATTCTTCTTCAAGTGTGTGAGTATGTGGTTATCATGCCTACAAATCAAGAACGGATACCCAACAGTAGGAACATTTTCACAATTCTTCGCAAAGAGTTATTTTTGGCTTTTTTGTTGGATCTATCAACTATGGCGTGCCATTCCATTCGTATTTGAACTCAAAACTATTTTGGATTGGACATTTATTCGTACTTCATTATCATTTGGTGATTGGTTAAAAATGGAAGATATCTATCGTGCGTTGTATATGAGAAAATGTGATCGTGTCAAAGATCAAAGAGATTCACGCAAGTTTGGTCATCCCAGAGATTTATTTACAAAAATCTCTGGTGGATTTATTGTCTTTTCAGTACTATGTGTATTGATCTTTTTCCCATTAATTTTCTATTCGACAGCAAATCCTTCGTTGACTTATAATACAGTAGAATATATCAGTAATTCGGTAGGGATAAAAGGATTTGAAAACATGTACTCATCAAGTATCGATTTATCAGACTCCCAAGAATTCAATACAAGAATGAACAAGTTGATGAGTGGAGATATGCTACGGAAAAATTTTCCCGATTATTTGGATGATCGCGTACAAGTGTTCCCAATGGACGACTTTTCCGATTCTTTTTGGACTATTTCTGTTCCATCAATGAAAATGTTGAGTTATCAATTATCAGAGACGAACAAGACGCTTAGTTTAGTATTTACTACAACAATTGATCGATTAGGACCTGATTCTGCACAAACAGTTGCGTTTAAACAACAATATTCGTTTACTCGTTTGCAACGTAACGCGTTAGCAGATATGATCAATCGACCGACAGAGTATAATGACGGAAAAAGTGATTTGCAGTTAGGAAATGTGTATAGCCCGTATTTACTGAACAAGTATGATGGCCTTCGCAAAGCAGTTGTCGCACCAGAATTCTTACCTAATTGCACGATGGGAATTCGAAACGCACAAAATGTGTCGCTTTATTGGGTGTTTTCATGTACATCGTACAATTTTGATAATCCAGGAACAAACATGACAATGAATTCTACAGGAATCTATTTTTGGATTCAATCGGCTTACATTGTCATTAGTGATACCAATTCGATTTTGAGTTTGATTAGTGGTATAGGTATCATTGCGTTCTACACAACGTTTGTCTTGGCTGTTGGTAATTTAGTTCGCTCTTTTGCAAGTGGACTAGTTGGATCAATCTTTTATGAAAATGTTGATAATGTCGACTTGTTATTGAGTTTTGTGATGGATATTTATATAGCTAGAGAAAGTAGAGATATTGCACTAGAAGAAATCATGTTTGAACAAATCTTAAGAATCTTTAGGGATACATCTGTACTGCAGATTTGGACGACAACAGAAGATGAAGAGAAGAGTATAAAGACAGAGTAGATATTTATTCTACAACACGAAATAAATTATTAACAAAAGCGCAATAGATGGTGTTAATATAATTGATGAACTTTGGAATTCGTTGTTAATGGTTGTCGATGGTGTACGCGCTGTGACTGGTGTAATGTAGGGATTTGGAGGTTTTGTAGTTGTACTACCTATGATTGTTGAGTTTGTAAATGTTGTTGGTTCTAATGTTCTTTCTGGTTGTGTTGAACTTGTTGATGGTTCTGCTGTTGCAGGTGTGGTAGGTTGTTCAGTTGCTGGAGTCGGTGTAGTAATTATTGGAGCGTTAGTTGTCGTAACTGTTCCGATTGGTGTTGGCGTTGAAGCTGGTGCAGCACAGCTAGTTTGTTCAGGATAGTCTATCGATACACTAAATTCATTAGACTCTGATGCACCTGTTAATATGTCTCCATTTGCCTCAATTGTCTGCACAGCATTACTGGGAACTAATCCAACCTTGACATCGTTTATCGAAAACTGATTCAAGTAGGCGGCTGGAAATGTAATAGTTGTGGCTGTAGTTATCGGAGTACCTGAACTAACTGACCACGCAAATGAGTTTCGACCGGCGCTTGATGTTATAACTTTGTCTAACGCATACACCAGCTCAAACGTAACATTGTAGGGAAATGGGATATCAATTAGTGCATTAAGGCTAGCAGTGACAGTAATAATTGTTTGTAGACCATGTACTGCGGTGGTGTATTGTACATTTTGGAACAATTCTTCTGGTGCAAGCGAAACTAACATTCGCGTAACTGTCGGTGCTGCCATAAGATAACTAGAATCTATTATGCGAGTGAAACTCAAATCGTTCAACTCAACGTTTGTGAATGATATTTGTTCGCCGACAAATAATCCACAAGGAATGCTGGACCCACTTGCACTAGGAACAACAAGTTGCACGCTCCATGTAGTAGCGATAGAGTCCATCAATGTATCATGGAACAGCGAAACCAAAACTAACGTAATCAGCAAGTTTCGCATTGTTGGTCTGCGTTTGGAGATGACCAAGCTAAAATAAGGTTCGTTATCTTTACACAAAGAAACAATCGCTCGCTAAACAGTCTTAATTTCAATACTAACAAGAGATATTAGCGTCTTTTATACTGTTCATTGAACTTTCCAACAAGTAGCACATACGTAAGATCTTGTTCAAAAGATTGGTAATTTATAGCCCTTCGTTACCCAGCAATTGTCCATGCACAATCTTTATAGCCAAGGTCACAATTGGACAACAGCGAGCTAAATTGATCTTATCTAAAATGCAAACAGCGCTTTTAGCGTTGGTCATACTTTCGATTAGCGTGATATGCGGCGCTCAAGATATAGACACGTGGTTTTGCGCCATCGGTTTTGATTTCAATGTTTCACCAGACCAAGACCCATGTCGAGCTCGCGTATCTGACCTATTGGGTGTAAAAAACATGACATCGAAAGCATTTATATTCACACGCTCATTATCTAATTCTGTATCGTATTCGAACAACCTGCTGTTAAATGGCCTTCAGTTTCATAATTTGAATAGAGCGTTAACATCAATTACATCGTCACCAACACCTACTGGTATGAATGTAGTGTTAAATGCCCAAGCAGATTTAACACCACCGTATGATTTAGACTTTGCCGTTGTGTACCGGCTGTTCAATTTCTTAGGAGAGACTCCCAAAACAAATATCATGCGATGGATTATTGGACAAGCTAATGGACCTGTAATACCAATTATCGGAATGTCCGTAAACTTTCCAGAAGCATGGATTGCTCAATTCCCAAATGGGTTGAAAGATGTTACAATCAGTTGCGTTAAAGACCCAATCCCATGTTTTGTAGAAAATATTTCGAATGCATCAGTTACTATTGCTTCTATACAGGTTAGTATGCTGAATGTAACAGTTGAATTTCCCAAGATTATAACAGGTTGCAAACCATTAGTCGTCCCACCTGCTGAACAGAATGATTCGCCATTTAGACCTCGGTCATCAGCATCGAAAATCAACTTGAAGTGGCTATGGATGGCTTTACTGATCCTTCTTGCTGTACAATAAAAACTTTAGCGAAATTAAAAATAATCAGAATAATCCGCTTCCACTATTTCCGTATTTGTTTGTTTCAAGTATAATCTGACACTCTCTAATTCTGCTTCCGAGTAGTATCTGGTGGATTTCATTTCTTCCAACATCTTTTCGTTGAATGAAGGTTGGATTTGCTCAAGCTTGGGCATCTCTAAGAATCGAACGATATTGATTTCAGCTAGTCTTTGCAGTTGACTTGTTCGTCTTGCGGTTGGTGCGTTGATGACTTCATTCGCATCGTTGGCTGTTACAAGCCAAACAATGCTTCGTACCACCATAAGACGAGGGCTCTTGTCTTCAATCACAAGGGTAAATACAGTACCAAACAGATTGCCACTGTTTAGGCATCGATTCTATTCCACAAACGACCACTTCAACGTCACAAAAAAGATTGAAGAAAAAATCAACAGAAATATTCACTTACGCGAAAATCACCCACTCAACACCTTGAAAAAACTAGTAGAACAATATTTCGTACAAAATCAACCACAGTTTAAAGTATGTGCTCAGATCTATCAACTAAAACAGTAGATATTTGACAGTTTTCATCCAAAAGTCACAACAAAACAAAACTTT
>JAESGV010000438.1_pt1 | contig 18657 bp, 7 predicted proteins | sample 9269781 | NCBI WGS metagenome assembly JAESGV01 (sample SAMN15741586, study PRJNA653496) | algae metagenome | isolation source: Tildeniella torsiva UHER 1998/13D and co-occurring heterotrophs from... | place: Slovakia: Slovak Paradise National Park, Hrabusice, Kosice Region | collected 2000-01-01
CCTGCCAAAGATTTGAAAGTTTTCAAATTGGATGAAAAAGATAAACGGAACATGTATAGTGCAGGAGAGGAGCATAAAAAGTTTTTATCGAATTGGGGACTGACTGATGAACAATATCAATACGCAGTACCAGATTTGGGACTTGTCAAAAACGTAAGATTTTTTGTTCTAGATTAACACGCGCAGATGATTATTAAGAAGATTGTACATGATTGTATGACACGTAAAACTTAATTTCTTATTTTTGTTGGTGAATTTTGAATTTGTGGAGAAATGGGTCTAGCGTGTGCTGGTCTAACAACACGTGCTCTACGTGGTTGTTCAGTGACAATTGGTTCTGTGGTTTGTACTTCTTTTGGAGGTTCAATATCTGTTATCGATGATAATGTACGTTTGGGAGAGGGTAGTATGACACCTGTTTTAACTGGTGTTGTTATTACTCGTGGCGACCCTCTAGGAACAGTTTTTGGTGACGCAGGTCGCTCATTTGTCTTAATCGATGATGAACTTCCACTACGCGATACAGGTGGCGGAGATGGACTCGATTTAGGTGAATGTAGCTTTGATGGACGTTCTCTTGGTGGAGTTTTGGGAATATTAAACACACGAGGAGCGACATGGTCGAATTCTTTCTTTGTTTCAGAAAGTTCTTCTGCGACACGTTGCTCTTTCTCTGACACAACTTTAGAAGTTGAACCTAATTCTTTGTTGTCCATCGCTTTAATTTCTTCTAATGCTTTTCGTTTCATTTCAGGAGATGCTTTTGGACTTTGTGTCTATGCTGTAAGAATACTGAAGACGAACATACTATTCTGAGAAGCTCTCGTAGCTTATTAGTTGTATCGAATTTAACTTCTCTTCTACATCGTAGTTAGAATGAAGTAATGCATTACTTACTCTTGAATTCCTACTTTTTTCATGTATGTTTGGTCTATACGTTCTCTACTTACTACTTGTCTAGGATTTTTGTTTGGAGGTGGAGATGGTGATCGAGCAACATCAGATGAAACTTTATACGGACTCGAGAATATGTTTGCTCGTTTTGGAGACATTGACCGCATCTCTACATTCGAAATTGTTTTTGCGCTCACTGGCGATGGACTACGAGTCATTAACGATGGTGACGAAGGTCGATTTTTAGGTGAAGTAGGAGAGTTTAACGGTATTCGCGCTGTTGAAGGACTCATACTTAACCTTTTAGTAGAAATAAATGAATCTCGTGAAAATGTTGATGTTCCTGAAAATGATGTAGTTGGAGATGAAGACCTTCCAACTGTACTGATTGGAGACGCTGTTCTAGTCATGAGGGATGGAGAGTTTGGCCTTGGTAGGCTAGTTATTGATTTCCTCATGTTTTTGTGACTTTTAGTGTATGAGTTGACCTTTAGTACCTAAATTAGTAACTACGCAAAGTGTCAAAACTGGAAATACGAAAAATTGGTAATGTACGATTTGCATCACAGTATTTCACACTCAAGAGGTAAGCAAGCATGACGTATTGAAAAATCCAAGATGCAAAGTAGAAAAGGAAGACCAAGTCCAACCAACGGCGTGATCAGAGCATCAAGAGAAATTCGGACATCACGTAATGTAACTAATGTTAAAGACAAACTTACGAGCGACCCTTGGAATCGCTGGAACAAGCATTCAAAAATTTAAAAAGGGTACAAACGAACATGCTTCTCATTGTGCTTGCATGCACTACAACGTCAATGATTCTGACTATGCTCAATATGTTATTAATCACACAAGGCAATCGTCTTATGCAAAGAGATGCAACAAAAGCAATGGTAGCACAAAGAAAGATTAAAGAAGAGTCAAAAGAAGCACTGAATAGAGCAGCAGACCTCGAAAGTCAGAAATTCAACGGTGTTAGACATTTTGAGTACCCACCTGACAACAAAGGTCTATTTGCATTTTGTTGCAAATTGGATGTTTAAGCCAACACTAGTAATATCTACCAACGATTACGAGCAACCAGAAACAATCCAACAAACGATTTTCGGTGAGAATGCTTCACTTATTCAGAACGATGTAAACCAACACAATTAAACTTAATTTACTGTCTAACACCTAAGTACTAGTTGAGCACTTACCTGTTTTCCTAAGTAGCAATCGTATTGTTGGTTGTAGTTTGTTCTAGGAATTGTAAGCGCTGTTTGGACAACTTGCCTGACTTTGTCGCAACTGCCACAACATTGTGTAACTACAAAGCACGGTTTAAAGGCACTTTACTTGCTCTAACCCAACATTTTCCCGTTTTTTATTAAACAACGCCACAACATATTACGGTTATCAATTCATGTCTAAAAGACCATGTGCAGAGTCTACACAACGTATACCATTAGATGTATGGCGATTAATCATACTGTTCGTTAGGGAACGTGATATTCTACCGTTACTTTTCATTTCAAAACCCATACAGTACTTTGTAGTCGAGTATTACAGTACAGAAGACAGGTTTTATAACATTTCGCGCTCGTCCAAGTATGGAGACCAATTTGTGGCTTTTTTGAAGCTATTTCACAGTTATAATATCAAACTCCCGTACAACAATTACCAAACTATACTCACGCTGTATCAATACAAACCAGACAAATTAGAAAAATTACTGACGTACGACAAACGCATAGACCCCTCCATCAACAATGACCAAATATTATTATTTGCAGTTTCAAAAAATATTCCATCGTTAGTCAGGACACTACTAGAGTTCGACACAGTAGATCCCAGCGTAAGCGCAGATGATCCACTTCGCATTTCATGCTCTAATGGCTACACAGAGATTGTCGAGATGTTACTTCAGCAGGACAACGTTGACCCAACAGTTTTACAAGACTGTCCAATATGCGTCGCCTCGCAAAAAGGCTTCACTGAAATCGTTAGACTACTTTTAAAAGATCCAAGAGTAGATCCTTCCGCGCAAGCCAACTATCCCTTGCAAAAGGCAGCGTCCACAGGTAGAAACGAAATTGTACAAATGTTACTGCAAGATTCACGAGTAACAGGTGTAGAAGAGTTAGCGTATGAACTCATTATAGAGGCAGCATACAAGGGTCACTATGACGTCGTTCAGACAATCCTAAAAGACGCACGTGTCGATCCCACTGTCGAAAACAACAATTTGATAAAATGGACAGCAAAACGAGGGTTGTTACCAGTACTAGAAATGATTATCGATCGCGTTGATATCGTGGAGGGTGGTATGAAATCTCCATTCATATTAGCTGTAAGAAATAATCATGTACCATTTGTACAACGTCTACTTGAAGATGCAAGAATCGATCCAACGTGCGAAAATAACTATGCGATCTTACATGCAGCGAAAACAGGAAAAACACGTATCGTAGAGGTACTGCTGCGTGATAAAAGAATCGATGTCGCGTTTTTGAGTGATAAACCACTAGTTGCTGCATGTATAATTGGAAAAATAGAAATAGTAGCATTAATGCTACAATATGGAGGCGATCCATCATTTGGTGAGCAACAAGCGATAAAAGAAGCTGCAAAACGTGGACATAAAAATATTGTCAAATTGTTACTAGAACAAGAAAGAGTTGACCCATCACACGGTGACATGAATGCGTTTACATTGGCAGTAGAAAATGATCGCGTGGATACTGTACAAATATTACTACAGGACTCTAGAATTGATCCGAGTGTACTTGGGAATGATGCCATTCGATTTGCATGTGCTAGTGGATCGATAGCAATGGTAAAACTATTGTTAAAAGACAGTAGAGTGGATCCGAGTGTTGAAAACAACTATGCGTTCACGTCTGCATGCGCAAATGGTCACTTTAGCGTGGTCAAAGAGTTGATGAATGATCCTCGCGTTGACATAAACGCTAACCATAAATTAGGTCTACGATTAGCAAGAAAAAACAAACACGTACGAGTTCTAGGGTTGTTCGGGACACAAGAAGAGAGCGACGATGAATAATGCTCAAGAATAACTTGATTTTATTTTGTCCTTTTAGTCGTCTTATAAGTGAATGCAGTACGTAGATCACTAAAAAGACGATCAAGAATAGTAGCAACACAAGGTCCAACAAAAATCGTTGGCAAAACGGGAATCGATACAAAATGGACACATTATGCGATAAATCACCTATCATTTGACTACTTTCTTGACACCACTGCATGTCTTATAAGTGGTTGGAATAACTCACGCAGCGGTAAGCAGCTCTAATATACTGATGAGAACTGTTTGCACTCTACTGGTCAGAACAAGATCGCTGTGCTAGATATCAATTTTTTAACTGTTGGGATAACGGTTGAATTGACAGTTGACAGAAATTTAACGCAAACCAAGTCATGAAGCCAGTAACTCGAGCCATAATCATTACTCTTCTTTGTTTGCTATCGCAAGTACACTCAACATGTTACAATCACACACCAGATGATTCCATGTGCTTCGCAACAAGTAGTCCTATTGTGTCCTACCCCTCAACAACAATGTTTGGTTTTGGAAAAGCGTTTGCCGAGGCAGGCTACAACACGTTGTACCAATATTATAATTCAACCGGCAACATGCCCGTTGGATGTATCGGTGCGATGAAAGAGTTTGTCTGTACTTTTTATTTCAAACCTTGCTATCTGTACGTACAAGGCGGAGGCTATTCTATATGCAACTCCACAACTATACGAATGATAAATGAATGTGGCAGCCTTCCTCCTACAGAAGTAATTGGTGAATCATACTACTCGTACGTCGATAACAACAACCCACGCTGCGCGTATGCGTTTCAACCTCAATGTGCAACTCGTTCTGTTGTACGTGCCGGTTCTTTAGTTCACCCATACCGAATAGACAATAATTTTGGATTGAACTATAACTACACTACAGAATGCGACACCTTTTCATATAAAGATACCTCAGGGGCAGACGCAGTTTGCAAAGAAATGCCTGCTTTTGGTTCTTCCTGTCCTGCAGGTGTTGGATGGAATACATGGTTTTCCAACGCGAACACTGCAGGTGTCCAGTGCTTGGACGAAAAGTTCACGTTAGAGCACAAGCGACATGGTGAACCATGCTCAAGCAATCTAGAATGTTTGAACAGTAATTGCACAGCAGGACATTGTTTCGAGAACGAGTACTATTGTGATGGTTTATACAGTTGTAGACCAGGCATGTATTGTTACAGTAACAATACATGTGTTCCCATGCTAAAAGAGAACGAACCATGTACATCAACTGATCCATGTATAGCACCGTTCACATGTGTACTTGGAAATTGCTCAAGACCTGCTGTTATTGGTGAATCATGTAGAGTGATGTCACCTGGTGATTCTGGTGTTATGGATGCACCATTTTGTGGTCCACCGATCAACGATATACTTGACGCATTTACAACATGCGCTGGAAATACCTGTCGTCGTGTAATTTCCAAGACTCTTGGTTCGCCATGTACGCTTACTGATTCATGTGATCCCTTTACTGCTGTATGTAATGCAACTCTTCAAACTCCATCTGGGTACTGCGTTCCTCCAGAACAAGTTTCATGCAAAATTGGAAGCACAACGTGCTATAGTATCTATCAATATTGTGATTGTTCAGGTGGAGCAGGAACTAGTGGTGTATGTAGAGTGAGACAAGATCATCCATTGGTTGGTTGCAAAAATGAATATGTTCAGCTGTATGAGTGTTTAAGAACAAAATGTAATGCGTATAACTCAAAAGGACAATTCTACGATTTGTCGTATTATCCATTTGATGGTTACTCATGTGGTAATACTCAATGTGCGATTGAAACAAAGAATGCGTATTGTTGTACCGTTGGCCTCAATGGTGGAGCGCCGTTGAGTAGTCTTTCGATTTGTGATACACCGACTCCAACTCCTACGACTACTTTGGTTCCTACTACAACTGCACCACCAACTACAACACAAGTTCCAACTACAGTTGCACCAACTACGGCTCCAACCACTGCTGCACCAACTGCCTCAGTACCTCCTACGACAGCAGTAATGCCAACTACGTCAATGGCTCCAACCACACCTACTGTCGCTCCTACGACAGTTAGTCCAACTACGTTTGCTCCTATTGTAACTTCAGTTCCTATCGCCGTGACAACAAGTGGTACCTTATCAGCAACCCCATCGGGAAATATTGCAGAAATTCCTAAACCAGTTGTCAACAACTCTGTTGTATTGTACAAAAGTTCGAATGCTTCATCAATAGTACCACTTTCGTTTGCAAACACGACAGAGCTACCCAAAAATGCTATCGTGCAACAAGCCAAAGTCACGTTTATAGTTACATATATTGAAAAGAAAGTTACTGTGTTGGTTACACTCACAGATGAGTTTGGTGACATTGCAGGAAGTGTTCGTGCAGAAATATCAACAAATGGAACAATTAATGTTGATATCAGTGCATTATATAATCAAATCTTGGCAGAGAATCAGAAGAAAATTGAAATTAGAGCAATAAGGGGGTCAATATTGAAGGTGTCACTTTCAGTGGAGTCTAGACAGCAAATGTTGCAGTGAACTTGGACACAGCATCTGTATCAAGTACAGTGATTTTTGCTATTGTACAAGCACCTACTACAACGACAGCTGTGCCGTCGTCAAACGCACCTAGCACAGTACCAACCACTACAAAGCCATCCCTAAGCATAGCACCATCTCTATACAGCATAACGAGTTTCATCGTGGCTGGTGTTATTATGTACTTTAACTAAATACTTTGAGATCTCTATTTTCTGATCTAACAAGAACTTCTGTAACCGATTTTCCTACCTCTATTTGAGCATGAAACGTGTTTTCGTTGGAAATCGAATCGTCAGAACATGTTTACAAGACGTTATGAACATTTTTGTACATAGGATCATGTTCCGAATGGGTTGACATTGAAAAGTCAAACGAGACACAACTAAATTTCCCAAACTTCACATGAAGCCAGTAACACAAGTCGTAACTGTTACGCTTCTATGCTTACTGTTCACAGTGCCAACTTATTACTGCAAACCAATAGCATGCAGTGCGCCTGTGTTTACAGACTCTTCCATGTGTTTAAATACAACAAATCCAATTGTTTGGTATAACACAACGGCTGATTTAGAAGTTGCCAAAAACTTTGCTGAAGCAGACTTTGCAGTTCTCATAGATCGATATAATACAACAGGCAATGTCACGAACGAATGCACTAGAGCTCTGCAAGAGATTCTATGTACATACTATTTTAGACCGTGTAATTTGGAAGCCTCAATTGAAGACATTGGCATTTGCAACTCTACTAGTTTACGAGTTATGAACGCATGCGGTAACCTACCAAATTCACCACCGAATACCTACTTTCCATACGTTGACGACAACAATCCTAGCTGTGCCTACGCTTTTCAACCACAGTGTTCAGCACGACAAGTTGTTCGCGCAGGTGAAATAGTTTCGCCATACAGAATCGACAATAATTACGGATTGAATTACAACTACACAACAGTGTGTGATCTGTTTTCATTCTCGCAGGCCGTTGATGGAGACCACGTCTGTAAAGAAATGCCCGATTTTGGATCTCCATGTCCAGAAGGTGTTGGTTGGACAACTTGGTTCATCAGCAAGACTACATCAGGAGTTACATGTAAGGAACAAAAGTTCACGTTAGAGAACAAACGACATGGTGAACCATGTTTTGATAACTCTGAGTGTTTGAATAATAACTGTACAGCAGGATACTGCTACGAACAAGAGTACGCATGTACCACAGAGTACAGTTGTAGACCAGGAATGTACTGTAATACAAGCAGTATATGTGCTCCATTACGAGCTGAGAATCAAAATTGTGGTACATCAGACCCATGTTTAGCACCATTTACATGTGTTCTTGGATTCTGTGTGAAACCTGCAAGCGTTGGTGAAACTTGTGAAAATACATCACCTGGTTCACTTACAGTGCAAAGTGCACCGTTTTGTGGTCCCAAGATCAACACTATCTATGATGTCTTCACATCTTGTCAATCAAATGTTTGCACATATGATTTCCAGGGCTTAGGTTCTCCCTGTGTATACGGCGGTGGTGACAATTGTGATCCATTTGTTTCTGTTTGTAATGGAACTAGTTCTTCGCCAGCAGGATACTGCGTTGCACCAGAACAATTAGAATGCAGTATCGATGATGATAGATGCGGTGAAGCACAGTACTGTGATTGTACTGGTGGTGCAGGTACAAAAGGGGTTTGTAAAACGGACACAAATCACCCTATGATTGGTTGTCAAACAGAGTACGTTGTATTGTTTGAATGCTTGAGAGAAAAGTGTGATGCGTATGATGATCGTGGACAGTTTTATCAACCTTCGTATTATCCATTTGATGGATACTCGTGTGGTAACACAAAATGCGGAAATGAGACAAAAGGTTTGTATTGTTGCATCGTAGATTTGAACGGTGGAGTTGGAAAGAATAACATTTCTGCTGTTTGTGAGACTGCTACACCAACGCCAACTAGTGTACCTACTACTACCAGTGTGTCAACTACAACAGCGGCACCAACTACGACTAATGCACCAAGTACTGCCGTTCCAACTACGACTAATGCACCAAGTACTGTCGTTCCAACTACCTCTGCTGCTCCCACAACTACTATTGCACCCACTACTACTCCATCAGCTACAACTACTGTTGCACCCACCACTGCAGCTCCTACAACTACATTAACACCCACTAGTACTTTACCACCAACTACATCTGGGCCAACTACAACTGTTCCTACAACAATCGCTCCAACTGGTGAAACTGTCGAACCAACTTTGACAAGCGCACCAACTGTACCTCCTCTACCAACCACCACTGTCACTCCAACAACTGTTGCACCTACTACAACAACAGATGCGCCTACTACTAAAGCACCAGCTACTGTTGTACCCACTTCTGAATCAACAATAGTACAAACTACAACAATGTCACCAACTACACTAGCTCCTATTGTAACTTCAGTTCCTATCGCAGTAACAACAAGTGGTACCGCGTCAGCAGTTCCTTCTGGAAATATTGCAGAAATTCCAAAACCACTCGTCAGCAACTCTGTTGTATTGTACTCGAGCGCAAATGCTTCTTCTGTCGTTCCTCTTTCATTTGCAAACACTACGGAACTGCCCAAGAATGCTATCGTGCAACAAGCCAAAGTCACGTTCACAGTTACGTATATTGAAAAGAAAGTTACTGTGTTGGTTACACTCACAGATGAGTTTGGTGACATTGCAGGAAGTGTTCGTGCAGAAATATCAACAAATGGAACAATTAATGTTGATATCAGTGCATTATATAATCAAATCTTGGCAGAGAATCAGAAGAAAATTGAAATTAGAGCAATAAGAGGATCTATTTTAAAAGTCTCGCTTTCAGTGGAAACAGCAAATGTCGCAGTAAACTTGGACACATCATCAGTATCAAGTGCAGTGGTTTACGCTATTGTACAAGCGCCTACAACTACAGCGCCTACGACAACAGCACCAACCACTGTCCCAACTACCACAAAACCATCGCTAAGCACAGCAACAAAACTACAGTATGTAACAGGTATTTTAGTTGCCTGTATCGCTTTGTACATTAATTAAACTTTCTTTAATGCAAGTGTTTGTGTAATGCTAATGCAAAGCGATCGTTAGCTTGACTCGAGTATCCATTTAGCGCTACTTTTGAAGTTCCTGACGTTCTCTTTTTCATTTCACAAATAACAGCACCAGAGTCATTTCTAGAAACACCAATAATGTTATCTAACGCAACGCTCCACTCAATCGCCTTCTCATCTTTCAAATCAATTTTGATGAGCGCTTTATCCGTGATCAAAAATAAATTCTTGCTATCTCGAAGTGCCGATGGTGTATACAAATAAGAAACAAGTGTTGCACCGACAGTAGGACCTAGTTCGGTCTGCTGTAATAAATTATAATGTACATCCAGTGCAACAGCATGTTCTACATCGTATGCAATAATGGCACCATCATCTCTAAACGCTCTAGGTAGTCTTGTTCTCACTGGTCTTGTTTGTTGCGAGTTGGAAATTCCTCGTGTTACTTTATTTAGACCATCGAGTAATCCTCCAACACTCTTTGTAGGAACACCTAATAAACCTTTTCCTATACCTTTTAGTAACCCTAATCCTCCCTCTTTTTCTAACCCTTCCTTGGGTTGGTTAAAAATATCAGTTACACCTTCATAGAAACCACGAATAATGGCATCTCTACCTTGCTCTAAACCATCACTCACAGATTCTGGTCTTGATGCGTTATCACGGTCCATGCGTCTCATGTGATCATCATCCATGGATAGTAATGACATTCCACGTGCCAAAGTGCCACTTACTGTAGATACAGAGTTCATTGTTCCGCGTAGTGTGTTACTGAGTAATGATTTTGAACCACGTGCTAAACCACGACCCAACTCTTCTGGAGATTCTGTAATGGCCATTGCAGGTTCATAGAAAAAGTCTCTTACACCAGTACCAATGTCGTTGAACAGTCCAACAGGATTTCCGATAACTTCTAGTGAACCTAATAACTTGTAAAGTTCTGTTGTGATACAACGACGGTAATGTGTACGCAATCGATCGTACAATTGATCAGCTGTCAAAAATGGATGTTCTAGTAACAATGCGTTGAGTTTCACGGGAGCGTCATCTACTGCCAATGTGAATCCGATTGCATCTAACATGCCTTTGAGTGTACCATCTTCCGTATCGTCACTTGCACTAGTTCGATTAAATCTAAAAGTCAAGTTGACTCGAATGGGGTGAAGTTCTAAACGATCACAGTAGAAATAGGTTCTGTGTTGATCTGGTGGTGCATACGAAACAGTATCTAGAATTGCTTTCTCGTCTTGTACTTGTACTTGATCATAGAAATGATTTGAGATATGCATCATGTGTTTCACGAATGAGTAATCTGTTTGTATGGTTGCTTCTTGCATGCTTATTGACAAGTATGGTAAATTGTATAATGTTCGCTTCGTTGTGTCGGTGCTATCTTTTAATGATCTGCATATACTCACGTGTAACATTGGTTTATCCTTGAGTTCATTTCTATTTGCGAAAATGACAGGTATTGACGCATCTCGTGCTTGATTGTCGATTTGTATTCTTCCAAGTACAACTTCTACAGATTGTTGTATCTCATCAACATAGTACTTGAAATTTGTACCTTCTAGTAACACAAACGCGACTTCTTGTGAAGAATCGATAATGGAAATTCCAATACTTTTCATGACCATTGTTAACGACATACTTGTACCTTTCTGTTGTGTCTTTTTCGCAACGACTTTCTGTTTCGAATCATTAATGCGAACTATTCTTGTAGATCCCTTGATGGAAACTTTTAATAGTGCTTTTCCCTCAAAAATAGGAACAGCATTATCACTGACACGATTGATATCAACTTCAATAATATCACGATCTGTTTTGATGCAGAGTATTTGTTGTCCACTATTAACATCATCCCAAGCATATGCTGTTTTTGCTTTTGCTGGCATACTCCACCATCTATAGATTCCTTTTTGTGATACAGAAACTGTTCTTCCTAGACGATTGTCAATCAAGTATGGAGGAGTATCTGGTTCATCCAACGAGACAACAATGGAACCCATATCTTCTCGTACATCAGCACGGATAATGTTCACCACTGCTCCACGATCGGAAACGCGCATGAGTTTGATGTAGGACTCTCCTAGTACATCTGTTCGAATTTGTGAAGTTGCCCATCTGTACTTGTTTTCTTCTTCTCGAATACTCAAATGTAAAAATGGTTTAGTTTTGACTTGTTTTTCGCGCCAAAAGTAATTCAAACGATCATTGGGTTGAATTAATCGTACGCTGGTACCTTGTGCTTGTTTCAAACCAATGACATGTTGTGTTTGATTTGTGATGACGTATCGTGGCGAGAATGTAACAATCCTTGTTCTTGCGTACTTTCCTGGTGCAAAACCAGTGTAAAAACCAATCGCGTATCGACGATCTTGGTCTGTCATTGAAACATCACCACCAATACCAACTTGACCAACTCCAAGTGGTGTACTCCATTCCGAGTTGTTCGCTTTTAAACAAAGTTTCGCATTAGGTTCGAATGAAAATGGTAGTAATGCATTCTTTTGTAGTGGGAATCCGTTTTCTCTCGATCGCGAGTCTCTAAATGACATGTCCACACTTGTACGATTAACCAACCAGAATCGAGTATAGACAACGACATGATGATATGATAGCGCACTTGTCCCATCGGAATCCTCACACTTTTCGTGATCGTACATTAACGTGACTGGTCGATTGTGCGCATCCAAGTAATTGATTCCTATTCCCAGCGCTGTATGATCTTTATCTTTGGCATAGAGTACAACAAGTGGTGTTTTCTTCCAATCTTTGGGTTGAATGCGAGCGATAATACGTTCAGTTGATTGTAAATTGGCTCCATACAAGTACGCTCGCTCTCCACTTTCCAGAGATCCTTTTACAAATGGTACTTTACCATCATAGGCTTCGTAAGTTACTGCACAAGAAAGCAAGTTTTCCAAACATAGTGGCGCTATAAACTCTAATTGGAAAGGCAAGTGTTGGTACTTTTGTGGATGCTCTTTGAGTCCATTTGCTTCTTGTTCGGTAAGTTTGGATAAACAGCCAACACGCATCACGATATGATGTTTTCCACATACGATTACTCGTACTGACTTATTTTTCTTGATCATTTCAGTGATGGTGAGGTTTGTGCGAGGACACCACTCACCATTGATTGGTTTCACTAACAAGGTTGCATCGTTGACAGGAATACCACAAGTCGCACCTGGTTGAAGTATGGAGAAAGTTTGTGGAAGTCCTTCAGTCGCCCATGCTAGTTCTATTGGTGTATCTGTACGATTCACCGCTCCTACGCATGATTTGACTGTAATGATACGTCTACCACCTTCTAACTCTACTTGAACCATGACCATATGGTTTCCGCGACTCATAACAGTAGCATGTTGCGTTTTTCTTACATTGAGCACGAATACACGATCGCATAGTTCAGGAATAGCGATAGTGATGGATGATTCAGTTCCTCTCCAATGTATCGAGTTTCTCTTTTGTTGCAAAACAAATCCGTACTCGTCACCAACACTTACTGTTGATTCTTCATTATCGTGGTCATGTAGTGTTAAATGAACTGTATATCCGCAATGGTTTCTCAAAATATATGGGTAAAACATCTTGTCGGGAATTGGAGCTTGATGGGCATCATTCCAAGCACGAACAGTATTTAAAATTGTCTTGGTCATGCGATTGGAGATATTGATCGATAATGAGTCGCTTCTTCCCAAATGGTGTTCTTGACTTAGTTTGGTGTCTACATCCTTGATTGTGATCTTTGATTTTGTAAGTTCTGTATCGTAATAGATTCTTAGTAGCGATGGCTCAATAATAGGTTCCCAATCGGCAAATAACATGTTGTAATAATTGAATCCAAAACGTATGATGACATCTTGCGTGGATGACTTTGTTGCTCCATCGAGTTGTATTACAGAATACTTTAGCACTCTCAAATCAGTGATGCAAACCTCAAAAAGTGGTACATGGTTCATCAAATTAACATCATCAACAATGAGAACTGAAATCTCTCTCGAGTTACATTCTGGTGTCAACTTGTATGTTCTGTGTAATTCTTCTTTTGCCTTTTTCGCAGTTGTGTCAATTGTTATAAGTGGAATTGCATCTGGATTTGTTGGGCTTTCAACAAATTGTGCAATATTGAACTGTCCACTACTATCTTTTGGCACGTTAAGTGTTGGTAAATGGATTTCTTCTGCTACTTTGGCGACACCGCTTGAGCTAATCGTACTCATAATTGACTCAATCATGAGTGCGTCTCTAAACGATACGCGAGCGCGGATGTCGTGATCTAATGTCAACTGTGTTTCCATCGTTGTTAATTTGTCAATTGTCGTTGCGGAATTCTCCATGATAAACCCAAATGGTTCTACCAGTGGAACAGTAACGGTGGTTTCTGCGTGCTCTCGCTCTTTCTCAATAAAGATGTTCAAATTACGAACAGTTAGTCGGGTATTGCTTTCTGGCGCTTTGCTATCGCTACTGTAGACGCCATCTAACGTTAAGATCAATAGTCTACTGTTTTCATCTTGTTGGTTCGCAGGTATAATAATACTTGGTGTTCCCATGTCGAAATCGACTTTGTACGTGTATATAGGCTCAGCAACGAACTCCTTTGTGGAAACGTTCGAATTTTCTAGTTCCATGGGCGACAATGGGAATGCTTCTTCATTTCTTGTAGCCGCGAACCAATCCCAAACTTCATACACTAACGCTGGATCAAACACAATTCTTGGATCACCCATGTGAATAATCGATCGTGTTAACAATCTTGTCTCATCACTAGTAACCAGTACATGAATAAACCGTGCTTGTTTGGATTTTGAAGTATCAATAATTGTTCTAAACGCAGACTGTACTTCAGTACGCAAATCTCGCGCTTCTGCACTTGTTATTCCTACTTCTGTTATGCCTGTAGATTTCCAAGTGTAAATCAATCCGTACATATCCAAACAAGCCAGTGGATTTTCTCTTGTATCGCGAGCAACAGACAAGTTTAAATGTGGGAATGAGACATCGAGTGTGCTTCGTGTTTTCACTTGTGGAAGATCTTCTGTAATCTTTTGGGCGTATTCTCTAGCATCTCTACCGACTTCTGCGATTGATTCTGCAACATCGGCGTCTCCTAGGTTATCATTCCACACTCGGTAAAATATCTGATATTGATGATGAGTCAAATGCATGGAAACTTCGGAAATGACAATGCTTGTTGCTGTGTTGGCAACAATATCGTCAATCTTGTCATCTAGTCGGCGTATGACTTTTGCCTTGAGATCTGCTTTGGCAACAACATCACATTGTTTGTCATCGATATTAGTAATTAAACTCATTGCCGAAAATTGAATATCGTACAATTGTCTTGGAATAGTTTCATCTAGAATCGAGTTTGTGATGCGAATCTCTCCTAAGTTACCCAAAATATAGTCCGATGAAACATATGATGCTGGCAATACAATAATTGGATTTTTGAAAGTAACATCCCACTGCATGTAACCTAGAGATACCTCTTGCGATGCTGTCTTCTTCATTAAATTGGTTGCCTTTCTCGCACCTTCTCCAATCGAGTCACGCATGGGACCAGTAGTGAAAAATGCGATAACTTTTCTGACAATTGAACCCAAGTAGACCAATTTGATTGATTCTAGATCAATTTTGAGTTTCGATGCGTAATGATGTTTTGTATCATCTTGTACGGGTAACGACTCGTACGAGAACGAAACCACTGATGGTGAGTCAGAGTTCACGAGGCCTAGTACTTCTGGGTAACATGTTCGTTCTGATAAATGTTTTCCGAACAAGTTACCGATTCTTCCTTGTAGTAGTGTTCCCTTAGCATGCGTTATAAAATCGATCGATGCGTTGTCCATGGACAATTTTACAAATCCTGATGTTGCTCCACGACTAACGAGTGTTAAATCGGCACTTGTTAACGCAGCGTGAACTTTTACACCACCTTCACGCTTTTCCTCATGTGACTCTGGTTTCGCGCTTAATGATACTACTCTTGAGGATAGCTCCGATAAAGAATCACCTAACTCGTATAAAAAGTTTGTACATGATGAAACAAAAATTGGTTCAAACACAATCCATACTTTGTCGAAATTGAGATTCAAAATCTTATCGGCAGAACCATCGGCTAATGTACTTTTTGGATCGGCAATATAAATAAACTCTATTTCGACCAGATTGTGTAGATTTTCAGATATTGCTGAACTCAAAACAGTTTTTGGCACTTCACGCCTTAGATCTATCATCTCTAGCGAAGCAACGCTTAGTCCTAGTCTAGTATCATGAGCCTTGTTTGCCAGATCCAATTTCAAATTATCAAATTTGATTTCTGTGAGTTTCTGTTCGTGTCCTAAACTCAAAGAAATGTCATTCATGCGTAACGATACAGTAAGTTTCGTTTTGTTTGTTTCAACGTGCTCTACTGTTTCCCCACTCTCGAAGTGACCTTGAGTACGGATAACATCTCGCAGTGACGTGCACCATTTCAATTTTTCGTCCTCATCGGCTGCAGCAAGGATCAGTGTAATATCTTTGTTATCTCTTGCTCTTGGTAAAAGTATGCAGAATTCCTCCATTTTGAGTCCATATTTGATATCATCAATTGACGTCACAACTCCAATCGGACGTGCTCCGTAATCATGCTGGTCGTCAAAAACCATGACACCATTTCTTATCATGTTCAATGAGGCCACTTGTACTGGTACATTGTTTTCCTGCGCGAATAGTGAAATATATCCATCATCATGTAATTCAACTTGGTATTGTTTTCTAGTGCGATCGCTCATATGTTTTTTGCCTTTCACAAGCTTCAATTCGCCCTTTTGTATGATACTAGCATTGTGACCTGTTGGATTATCCGACAATTCCATAATTGTGTTCGCAACATGCACTAACATGCTAAATTTCGCAGGTGAAAAATCAATATTCACACGAGGAATGATACCATCAATAATTGTGTTTGCATACGTAGGTGATGCTTGTGGAACCAAACATCTGTGTACTACTAGTGAAACATCGACCTTGTCCAAAAGATCAGCTCCTATTTTCTTTCTTTCAAATCCTCCATCTAGAAGTACCGCATGTACAACTCTAATGTCATTCATATCTAGTGCATATCGATCATAGAAATCATCTTTTGTTGGAACTTCATTCTTCACACGCCGCAGTGCGTCTTCGCGATCTTTTAGTGATAAAATGTTGAAATGTAGTTTTCCTAGATCGAATAGTAGTGCGTTGGTTTCATTTGAATTGTTCACAATGTGTGGAAAGATGAACGTAGGTGCCAAAATTAATAAATTGATGTCCCATACTTTTCTTGTTTCTAGTAGGACTTTGAGTTCTGTATTAGCATCAACGACTTTGCGTTTGAATGAAGAGTCGTTGCTCAACTTGGACGCTGCAGCTGTAATCGACTCATCGAGTAGGAACGATAGAATCTGTTGAATGAGTGGAACATTCATAACGATTTCTGTTCGTTCCAATTTGACATGAACGTACATGTCTGATTTAATTGCTTGTGCGACTGGATTTGTCTCTACTGTTATTTGTACTAGTGGCGGAATTTTCACTGGGGCCTGAAATGCGAGTGTATTTGGAGATGTTGAAGTCAAAGTGGATGCTGGTGTAGGACTTAGACTAGTTACTGGCGACACTGCAACGATTGGTGATACCGAAAGCGTGTTTGCTATCGGTGAAACTGAGAGTGTGTTCGTTATAGGTGACACTGGCACAACTAGCGTTTCTTGTGTAGGCGAAGCGTCTGCTCCTCGTCCTAGTACACGCTTGAATTGTGTCGTTTCATGAACGCAATCATACGCGTTAACTTCTCCTAAACTAACTTTGACCACTGTCGACGATTCTCTAATTCCAACATTTGAAACAAAGTTGGAGTATTGGCATTTCAAAATAGGTTGCGGTTTTTCTCCATTCTTGACAATCTTGATCGTTCCACCTTTGAGCCGTATAGTTACCATAACTTTAGTGTAATCCAACGGTAGTGTCGCTTTTGTCGCAACTTCACGAGCATTATAACCGATCTTGTCATATAATTGCTGTCTTTCTTCATCAGTCAACTCAAACGATTGTTGTGGTTCTTCTAACGTAGGTTTGTTCGCGTTCGAACCCCAACTTGAGAACCAACCTTTGCTCTTTTGTGGTGATGATTTCATTGTTTTCTCGTACATTTGTCGTTCTGCGTTCACTTCTGCTTGACCTAACTCGCGAAAGTATAAAAGAGATTCAAGATCGAACCACTCTTCTAAAAATCGCAATCGATCGATACCAAGTGGGTCTAGTGGTTCCAACCATGTTACTGCTTTTGAACGCTTGTACAGTTGAATGTACTCGTCACGTTTCAGCAACCGATCTTCAACCATCTCCCACGAGAAGAACTTGTTATTAAAATGGGAGTGTAGCCCACGTAGCGCAAATCGCCACCAATTCAGGCGACCTTCTTCTGTATCTAAACCTTCTGTTGGTTTGTGTCTTCTAAACTTGTCTATACTTTTGTAGTTCATAATGTAATCCGTAACTTCCACCAATGAACGATATTGTCGATCATTCAAAGTGACACTAACATCATCTAACCATAAATCAAACGTGTACTGTGGTTCTGAAGTATCTGATTCTCCTGTTAATTTCATTCTCAATCGCATAGAACCATTAATGGGAGGAACTACGTTTACGCGCATGACAGAACTCGTAGCAAACCATTTCCGCATCTCGTCTACAAATTGCGTATTTGGAGTCATTTTTGTGAATAGTAAAGGATCGTCGTGGTTCATGTACACTGATATGGATCTTAGAACCATAACTTTGTGTACTGCTTTGTCTATTGTTTTTATAAATGTACTTTTCCAATTCTCGTCAGTTGATTGTATATCGAGTCCAGATAACACAAGTCCAAAACATACTGGATGTAAAGGATCAGATGTGTCTTCGTACCGTACGTGAACGTTTCGTATGCGTACTTGTATGTTGTGTATTATTGTTTCTGCGAGTCGAGAACCAAATGAATCTTTTGATTCAGTAGTCTCCACTGTTTGTGTATTTTTCGCAGCTTCGTACGCCTCTAATTGTCTCC
>JAESGV010000439.1_pt1 | contig 18656 bp, 11 predicted proteins | sample 9269781 | NCBI WGS metagenome assembly JAESGV01 (sample SAMN15741586, study PRJNA653496) | algae metagenome | isolation source: Tildeniella torsiva UHER 1998/13D and co-occurring heterotrophs from... | place: Slovakia: Slovak Paradise National Park, Hrabusice, Kosice Region | collected 2000-01-01
TCTTCAACTGGTTTTTCTTCGACTGGTTTCTTTTGGAATTTTGGATGAACGCCACCCATCATCATCATTGGGTTGAAACCAGCACCGAGCTTTGCAGCCAAATTTCCGACAGAATTTTTGCGAACTGGTGCTTCGATTTTCTTTTCTTCTTGGACTTGTACTGATGGTTGTTCTGTTGAGCTCATGTTGTTGTTTCTGTTGTTTTGATTTTGTGGATCTATGGTGAGTGACGTTTTAAAGCGAAACAACCGTATTTTTGCAAGATTATTTACAAGAATGGCTATGCTATTAATAGTTTAAGTTTAAAATATTTTGACAGGTACTAGCTGAGATGGAGTACTAATAAGCACAGATTTCAGAAGGTGGCACTAGCGTTTGGGTTGAGCTGGACCGATACGCGCGGGTGGTTTGTAAAAATTTAGCTACGTGGAAGGTTCCACGCAAAGCGGACGCATGGAATTGAGGAACGGCGCAAAGCAAGGTATTTAAACAAACATGACAGCGATCGAATAGCATATCAAACAAATGAACACTATTCGTATCAAACTCATCATCTTACCTCAAGAAGTTATCAGACGCTTCAACATTGCAAAAGATACTCCACTTGAATCATTCCAACAACAAGTTGCCACTCATCTAGCCGGCTCAGCTAATCCACAATACCAATATCTCGACGAAGACGACGAATGGGTTAGCTTTTCTAGTGGTGACGAATGGAACGATGCATTGAAACGAATCGAAGAGGATGAAGTATTCCGAGTACGTGTAACCACTACTGCTGCTGAAGAGACAGAATCAGTAGTTGCTTCAAAGTGCTGCAAGTTTACACCTGAATGGAAAAAGAAGAATGTTCCAAAGATTATCATGTTCATCGTGTTCGTAATGAGTCATCCATTGTTGGCTCTACTCGCGTTGTTCGCTATTGTTCACCACGCAAAACACAATCCCGATAGTCAATTAGTAGATATCGCCAAGAAGATCAAAGAGCATCGCAAGAAGATTTTCGCGTTGTTCTTGATTCGTTTACTCGTCTGCAAGCCATGTTTGATCATTCCAGTACTTATTCTCATCGGCATCAAGAAAGCTTGTGCTTGCCACTTCAAGCGTAAATGTTGGAAGAAGTGCGTCAAAGAATTGTGCCATGAAAGACAAGAAAAAACATCAGCGGAACAAGCTTCAGGAGAGTACAGCGAGACTTTAAAGATGCTCGAATTGTTAGGATTTACGGATGAGAAATTGAACAAGCATCTTGTCAACAATTTCAAAGGCGATCTTACACAAACTGTTAGCGCTTTGTTGAAACTCAAAGCAGCCCATTAAGTAAATATTTTTAATCCAATGTATTGTTATATCTAGTTGTCCAACTATATCATACCATAACACATCACTGAAAAGAAATGTTCCACTACAAATACGTAGAAGAGACGCAGAAACTGATGCATTAGATATTCCAAAGTCCTTCTACAAGATATCAGCCATAAGCCATAGGAAGCTTGAGTCACACCTAGGAGCAAAAATCCACTTGATCGTCGATAGATTTTCCTACTACACCATCATACCCGTCTTCTGCAATAACTCATCTTCCTGCTGCTTCTCCGCCAACTCTCGTTCAATCTTTGTCCAACCAGCACTTTTCTTGAATCTCATAAACACTTCTTGAATATCAACAACACAATGCGTTTCTAATTTCTCTAATATATTATCTGTGAACACATAACCTTCCTGCATGGCTGCCGTTTTCAGCGTTTCCAAATACATTTTAAAGTCACCAGGTAAGTTCAACTCTACTGGTGAATTTGGTTCAAAATACTTTTCGTTCATCATTTGTAAATGTTCTGATCGTGAAATATCTGTTTGTAGTGTTTTGAATACTTGTATATCTTCCCAACATACTATCAACGTTAGTGCGTTTGGTTTGTAACTTACAGATGCTTTCTGGACAGAAAGACTCTACAGCGTATTGTTTGAGTGGATCTCTATACTTATCATTGTCTAGTGTTCTCTCAATATCAGATTGATCGGTGATTGTAAGTACACTCTTCTTTCGGAACGACAAAATAGCTGGTAACGTACACGCGACGAAACAATCAATATGTGCAGCTAACACCAACACAAATCCACTAGCAAACACGCTATAATCGTAGTCGTTCGCGTATACTGGAATGAAAAATAGAATAGCAAATATGACTACGCTTATCAACCATAATAGTGACAAAAACATGACTTCGTATCGTATTCCCCACGTATCGCGCACTCCTCGCACGAGGAACAAAATTAAAATAAAATCAGTGAATAAGAAAATACCAACGACTGCAATAACTAGGTATGCCAAGTTATCCAATCCACAACCTGTTGTGTATGTGAAGTAGCGATAATTTGTTATCGAGTAAACGCCTGAAAATAGTAACCATAGCGCCAGCTGTAAAAGCGGTAGTATGATACAGATTGCCAAAAGTACTGGCCACGAGACGAGACGATTGACAATGTTGATTGTTTGTTTTGCTTTCGCGGCGTTGACATTGGCTGTAGTTTTGAATTTACTGAGTTTGAAAATAACTACCAAACGGTAACATCTAATAACGTGTGGTAGTGCAGTAAATGGTGCCGCGATGCAATAAACACCAGTGTACAACATGCATGGAAAGTCGTTTCGTCCGACGATTAATCTACTGCACGTGATTACGATTGCCAGCCAATAAAAAACCATATTTATGTACAACGCAGGTACGAATCGCGCTTTTAGAGGTTGGTAATTTCGTCGTAGGGTTAATAGTACCAGATTTACCACCAGTAAAATAGAGATGGTAGTTATCATGATGATACCAAGGTAGTAGTTAAGAGCGCTATCAGGTATTGGAAACAACAGCGTGGAGTTAGTTGTGTTCATGTTGTACAACGGTGAGTTTTGACTTCCAAATCCATACCTAAAGAAAAAGCACCCATTACAAGATGAAAGAGTTCATTTTTACTTGATGTTTATTAAACACTCAGTCATTCAATAGTCGCGAATTCACTTGATGTTTATTAAACACTCAGTCATTCGATAGTCGCGAATGTCCTCAGCAATTTGAGCAAACATTTCGAAATTGAAATATTATCACCGGGCGACTTTTAAACTTCGTTTATAGCATATACAATAGATCGATTGTTGGTGAAGCCTCTTCTCCTCCAAATCTTGTCATGGCTGCCGTTATCTGTCCTCTGTGATGAGTTCCATGGTTGAAAATATGGTCCAAGCAACCATCTAGTTGTCGCCTTGTTGGAACTCCGTGAGTAGAGCTGTATTCAAACGTGCGCCCGAATTGGTCTTCTTCTATAGTTTTTATGTACTCTATCCAAATATTGGCGTCAGAGAGTAATTGTTCTTGTATTTGTTTCCTACTCTCTATTGCTTGCTCCCAAACTTTGCCTTCTTTTCCCCAATATGAAGAAAGAGTATGTGGAAATTCGTTATTCGGTGCTTGTCCGGTCACGCGTGAGAACCATAGTTTACTTGCCAGCAAAAGGTGAACTAGAGTACCATGTATCGAACGAAAGAATAATCCAGCATCTGCATGATAGTCTTCGTCGTTAATAAGCTCCAATTTTTCGAAAAGTCGTTCAAGTGACCATCTGTTATATTCTGCCATGCGCAAAAAGTGTGACTTCATTGTGCTCATTGTTCTTTTTGTAACGGTAACACAACTTTGCAAATGGAGTCAAACTGCAAGAGAACCAAACTACATGCACATAACGAGTTTGTTGAAGTATATTTCCAGAACAACGACTACACTACACCAACCACTCGACAAACACTGCGTGCCTATTGTCGTAAAAAGTTGGGCTCTGAAAGAATTGGGTACATAGCGCTACTCGAAGCACAAAAGGGTGTTACTGTTTGGAATTTTTATGGAAAAAGAGTAGCAATGATACCTGACACTCGGTACTATTGTTGTGAGTTCTTAGACGAGGATAGAATAATACTTTTTAGAGATTCACCACCATCAGCCACAATTGAACTAAGTTTTGAAGCAGCTACAATTTTTAACTTCATCAACAACACTACAGTACAGCTTCCCCACACGAGATTCAGTTTCCATTCTGTTACTGTTCTAAGTCGGAACAGATTCGTCGCCCTTTCACCAAAAAGTATTTCTGTTTGCAAAGCTAGTTCGTCAGTATCTATGGAAACTAAAAATTATAATGGTGTTGAGGGCTCTGCAGCAAAGATTGACAGCAAAACATTTGTCGTGTGCTTACAACAGCATCTGCAGATCATGAACACAGATTTGGAGGTTATCAAATCTGTTAGTTTTAATACGTATCTACAAGGAGCCACCTACATGGGTGGTAACAGTTTACTTATTCATGCTGTTGGGCACACAAAGCTTTTCAGGTTAGACACTGGAAAGATTGAAAAGAAAGATTTGTTTGGATTAAAGTCAAGGACAGTTTGGGGTATATTCAAAGCAAGTTCTGCAATGTTCACTGTAGAAACAACAGGCATAGCAGTATGGGAAGATTTTCAGTGTATTGGAAATCTTCCTGATGTAAAACGGGATATTCATTTTAAAAAATTGGTAGGAATGTGTGGCAACAAGTTAGTGTTTATTACCGACAATAGTGAATTGCTCGTAACTGACACGTATACGTACTATGCAGATATGAATCTTGGTCGAGTGGATCATCCAAGCCATTTAGCAACAATTACCATGTAAGTATCCGTTAAACGCACAAGGAATTATTTTTGTGTGAATTAGTAATAAATGTTACTACATCTTTAGCATTTCTCCACCTTGCTCGTTTCTTGTAAGGACAGGCAACCAGAGCATGTCACAAACAATTTTATTTCATGTACATGACCATGAAGAAGCTTCGTACACTTTGGAGCAACTTACAAACAAACTCAAAAACACAGTGCGAGAGAAAAAGAATTCATATCCAACACGAATAGCCTTCCACAATTACTACAAACTCGAGATCTACGATATTGCGACTAGTACAACATTGATGACTATTGATTCTCAAGATAGGCAACTAGAAATAGCACGAGAGCTTCCTGATGGGAATATAGCAGCAGGTAGTTACAGTGGTTTTGTACTCTTTGACATTCATGCAAAAACATCTCAAATTTTTTCACGACCTATGACTTCTGTTTATACTACACTAGGGCTAAACAACGGCGACATTCTATGCGAAACAGGACGTGTGGAGTTGTACCATGCAAGTGACCATACCTTTACGACGCTACTGGAAGCAGGTACAAGATGCTCGTTCTTACGCCAAAAGAACGGTGACATACTAATATCAACACATGACGTCTATCTGTACCGTGAAAACACCAATGGCTTGACGTATGTAAAGACTCTGATAAAAGATGCTAAAATCGTGGACGCACTATCATACTATTCGTTGCTAGAAGTTACTCCAGGAGTAATACTCGCATTTTCCGATGGGATTATTCACAAAATAGATATCAAAACGGGAACAATTTCAATCGCTATGAAAACAAAGCAATCAAAAGGCAGAGCATACTATGGCATATTACTAGTGAGTGGAAACATTGCAATCGCATATGAAAACAAGGATATTGACATCCTCGATCGAAATGGAAAACTTGTTCGTTGTTTGAAACAAGTCACGACTGGTTTCGTTGGTGTTATCATAGGACAAGTTGCTCCATACGTTATCGCTGCTCTAGATGAAGAACACAATTTAAACTTTTGGTGTGAGATTACAGGAAGATTATTGAAACGTGTACACATGGAAGGTAGAGATTTGTTATGTTTTTTAAAATAATTTACTGGTTATTGTTTGATCTATTGTTTCCTCTACCACGTCCTCTTCCACGACCACCTCTACCACGATTGTATTGATTTTCTTCCTGTGCGTTATCGATTGGTACTTGTTGATAGATAGGTTGTTGTTCAGGAATGATAGGAATGTATTGTACAGTGTTGGCTCTTCCACGTGAGTTATTGTATGCTCCTCTTCCACGTGGACTGTATTGTTGATTGTCATGATTTTGATTTCTATTGTTGTTGAAGAACCTTCCAAAGTCTCTATCACGACTACTTGTATCTTTGATGCGCCAATTTGTTTCATTTTTAACATCATATCTCGTATTCGTGTATGGTTGAGCCTCTCGCTTTGTATTCCTATCAAATTGTGGATATGCTTTTCCTCGTTGATAACGCCCGCCATTCTCCATACGTTTTGGCTGTCGTGCTTCTTGTTCCTGTTTTTTCTCTTCTTGTTTCCTCTCTTCTTCACGTTTTTGTTCTTCTTGTACTCTTTCTCGTTCTCTCATTCTGTTTTCGAGCTCCATCAACTTTCGATTCGCACCTGCTTTCGTGTCCAACTCTCGTTGTATTTCTTCAATTCTTTCTTGTTCTCTTTTCAATTTACGTTGTTCGATGAGTGCAAGCTTTTGCTGTCGTTCTTGTTCCTCTTGAAAACGTCTTTGTTCTCTCTTTTGTTCCAGTTCAAGTAGTTTAAGTTTCGATCGTTCCTTGCTTTCTGCGTCTTCTTGTTGGATTCTTATCTGTCGTTGTTCTTGAAGTTTATCAAGATTTACTACTTGATGTTGTACACGACGTACTTGAACTTGACAATTTCCGTTGTATTGTTGTCTTTTGCTGTCCAATTCGTTAAACACGTCTAGCGCTTTGGCCCAATGAATTCCTTTGATCGCTTCACAAATACATTCCAAAATCTCAACACAAAGTGATAATTGTTCCACAGCTTCATCTACATCATCAGAAGCTTGTGTATAGCTCAATAAATGACAAAGTGTACTTCTCGTGTTACAATCAGAAATAACTGATTCGATTTCATCCAAAATAGATTGTTTCTTGCTATTGAAATCAATTTCAAATTCATCGCACTCTAATTGATCGATTTGTATCGCTTCTAGAATTTCGTTGCACTTTGTTACAGTTTTGCGGAAATGAGCTGTCAGTGCCATGATCGATCGTACACCATTCACAGGATTCTTGACCACATAATTTACAATAACTGACGTGAATGGAAGTTGTTTGAATCGCTCCAATAGATCTTGTCGTAGAGGTTCCATACTAGTTGAACATCGAGTATTCTTGATTTTCTTCAATAACTCTTCCTTATTGTATGGTGTAATGGTGACTTTGATCATGGTTTCTCGTGACTCTTTTGCTTTTTCATTGTACTGTTTAAGTAGTGATACGATATTGATGTACTTTTCTTTTTCGAAACGGAATGGTAAACGATTGATTTTTGTTAAAATGATTTCGAGATCACGTATTGCTAATTTGTAATCTTCTTGGTTGTTGATCAACGTTTGACGAATTTCTTTGATTGTTTGTATAGCTTGCTCTTGTGAGATTTCAAAATTGATTTCAAATGGAATTCTGTACTCTTCAGTCATCATGTTACGATTATACGCTCTTATCAAACTATTTGCAAATTGTTGTTGTTCGTTTTCATTCTCATAAAAGTACGACGTTAGTCGATGTTTGATCGAGCTCAAGTGTTTGTAGATTGGACACTGATCTCGATCATGTTTGTCAATGTACATGTTCAACAGCTTTTTGATAATCTTGTTAAAGTTGGAGATACTTGTTTCTGCTTGTTTCGTGTTCAAAAAGTTGTTTTCTTTCACAAGCATCGAGTACTCTCCATGTTGGTAGAAATCGATTAAAAACGAGTCCAGTGGTTGATCGTACTCTGCATCAGGTATCAATGAGTGATCCATGATGACACTATGGCGTACTGTTTCAGTGAGTGAATCTACTGACGTGTATTGATCAATGTTTCCTGACATTGAGTAGAACGATGATTGCGAGTAGTTTCTGTTTCTGCACGTGTTCAGTTCTTGTATTAACTCAGAATCGTCTTCAGGTTCCATGTTTGGTGGCAAATACTTGTATTCTTGAGAAGAGAGTGGTAATGTACAGTCGTTCAATGTTTGGATGTTACCAGTACAGAATGATTGTATGTACGTACGATACAAATCTAGTGTAGTGCTGCGGTATCTCTCCATACAACTAACAATCTCGTTCTCTTCGCTTTCTGTTGGTAGTAACCATTCAAATTTGGGTAACACTCGTTCAGAATCTTCATAGGTACGTCTTCTAGCGAACAAGTAACTCAAAATAGCGAGTAATTGTTGTACTTGTTGATCTTTGGTTCCTGACAACTTGTGGAAAATTCCGTTTCTTAGTAGAGAAACAAACATAAAGTTGAAGGGTTCTGTGTAAAAGAGTCTTGATACGAGACCTGCATAGTCGATAGCTTTTGCGTTTTTGTCTAGGTATCCTTCATGACGTAAAAAGTTTAGCGCGAAACGAACGTAGTGCAAGTGTTGATTGTTTGTGGCAATAACAGTGTTATCATTGTGTTGTTTGAGTGGTTGTTTAAGAACTGTTTTGCAATCATCAAACGCTGCTTCTTTGAACTCTGGCATCTTGTCTGCAGTCAAACTTGCGAACGTCATCAAACGTAGAATGAAAGTAGTCGATAAGCCCATCGTGCCGTGAATATTTGGTACTTGACTCGTCAAGTAACGACATACTTTCTCCATTCCCAAATTGAGTAACAATACGTGACCTTTTGCGTCGAAACCTCTTCTACCACTGCGACCTGCACATTGGAAGAACGTTACAGTGTTCATGTATTGAGATTCGTCAGCAATAATTGTAGTTTTGCAAGGCATAGAGATACCAAAGGCGAGTGTACCTGTGGCGAAGCAAACTTTGAGTAATTTCATACGAAACAGTCGCTCCACTTCTCTTGCATCTTCTTCAGCGATAGAGTTGTGATGTATACCAATACCAAAACGTAGTGCGACATGGTATAGATTCTCAGTGGATACGTCCAGTGAGAACTTGAAAGTTACGTTGTTTTCGAGTAGGTAACGGGTGATTCTACAATAGTCGATCAATCTGTACTTTTCTGTTCCTTGAACTCGCTTTTTGATAACGATTGGTAGTTGATATTGACACTTGGATTCATCTTGGTTGATAGCGTCGCTAGTATACGCAACTTGTTCAATCAAATCCTCCAACTCTTGCATGTTGGAACACGTGGTTTTATCCACTGTCAAGTTGAATTTTCCATGAATGTCGTTATTGGATAACTCGTTCTCTAACACTTGTTGTGAATTTGCACCGTACAGTGAGCATCCGATAAATAGCAAATGTTCTATTGTTTTCCTGACAAGTGAAGCGATACCGTGTTTGTCGAAATGGAACAGTATGGCAGGTAGCATGTTTTCTGTATGTAGTTTGAGTATTGCAGTGGGCACTAGCGTATCCAATGCATATGCTGCCTCTTCTATTCGTTCAAATGTTTCTTCAAATTGAGCGCGGAATGGACGGCACATGTCATGTAGGTGTTGTTTGTACTTCTCATCAGTCGAGAACTCTATGATTTTAGCTCGTAGTGCACGCTTGAAGTTGTCAAACCCTGACTTGACAAGGAACCCATATTCATCGTACATTTGTGTGAACGCAAACTGTTCTGATAGTGGATTAAAAGTTGCCAACGGATCACTGATATTGTTGTTTTGCGCAGAATATGTCGATTGGTCTAACAGTTCCAAGTACTGTGCGCCTGAATTGGATTGTATTCGCTTCAAATACTCTGGATTAATGTTTGATTCGCTAATTGTTGCAAGTGGGTGTACTCTTTCAAGTTTTGTGTTATCGCTTGACGGATCAAAAATGAAATATTCGAGTGGTTGAATTCTCTCGATTGGTTCGTAACTTGATTGTTGTGGAACGAGTACAACGTTGAGTTTAGGCTCGATGTTTCTTGTTTTGCATACGGTATCCAACCATGACTGGAAGTGGTGAGGATTACCCATAGTACCAGACAAAGCTAGGAAAGGACACCTCGTGAGAGTTAGAATATGCTCCCAACTACTTCCTTGTTCGTCAGAAATGTGATGAATAATTCATCAAGTACGATGTGATCGATAGTTTGACGCCATTCGTTCTTTGTGTAATGCAAAAGCAGACTCCAGATGTTATGAGCAGAGTCTTGCAGTGCATAGTGACGTGGATAAACTCTTGAAACAAAGTCAGGTATTAAACTCTCAACAAATTGATCTCTTTTGTAGTTCCACGTTGGAAGTTCGATGAGAGAGACATAGTTGATGTCGAACATTTCGCAAATCTTTTTTGCCAAATGAGTCGTTGCTTGGTACTTGCTAAAGTTTTCTACCAATCGTTCCAGAAATGATCTCTGTTGCAATACTTGGTAAACAGGATCGCTTGCGTCATACGCTCTACGGAATACATCGAAAGCTGCTTTGCAGAACAATAGGATTCTACAATTACGTTCTGAATCGCTTTCTTGGCTACTGATGTGTTCAGGAATCTTAGATGTCGAAAGAATCACAGCTTCAGCGACAAGCAACAGTAGAGCTTCTCTATGATCATTGTTGACTTGTAAAGATTGTCTTCTAAAATTCGAAACCCATTTGTCCAACAGTTTGTCAATGATCGCTAGTAAATCACCAAACGTGACGTTTTCTCTTTCTATGGCTTGTTTTCCAGCGTTAATAAACTCTTCATCGATAGTTCCGTGCTTAATTGCAGCTTCTTGATTCAAAAATACTCTTTCTGATTTGTTCATGCCTTTTCCATATCGTGATAGTGATAATCTTTGTATTTCAGACATGACTTGTGAACCTGTTTGTACATCATCTTCCAAAAGTCGAGATGACTTCCAATGCGTGTTGTCCATATAGTGTTTGTTCTTTTCTGTTAGAACGTTCTCTGTGATTATCTTTTTACTTTCTTCAGAGTCATAGTATTCTATGCTTTCGTCCACAAACGAATCATTAACAAATTCGTTATCAATTGGATGAAGTTTGTACAAAGTGTTGTTGGTTGGTGAAGGTTCACTAGGAGTATTGTTTACATCAGGAGCACTTGAAAAATCTTCACTGCCATCAAATAGCGAGATACAAGCGTGGAATTCGTTGTATCTTTCTTTGTTAACCCAACGAGTCAAACTTGTAGGTTTGCGTTGACACAACAAGAACCAAATCTTGTAGAACAGTCTGCCATCAAATACATCGATAAGAGGTGGTACCTTTCCATCATTATAGGTGATTATACTGCATAATTGTTCTTGAATCAAGTTGATGAACGTACTCAAAGGATAATTTTCAGATAGAGATTGAGCACGTAACGCTAGTGGAGCGTCGAACGTTGTGACAGTAGTGAGAATCAAAGCTACTGCTTGTGGCGCGAAGCTCTTGTCTTGTGTAACAATGCGCGCACATGCTTGCGAAATCAAAGATAATAATCGACTTTGATCATCGCTTCCATGAATTGTGCACTCAATGGGTGTTATTTCATGCACATGAAGTGCGTTATTATGGACAAATTCTTCTATGTACTTCAAGTTTCGTTGTCTTGCTTCGTGTGCACGATTTGCAACTGAAAGAAATCCATACAAACCATTTGCACGGAAATCGAGTGAATGCACAACTTGAAGTCCGCATTCGAACACGTGATATGAATGAAGAAGCATTGAATCGCTTGCGATAACGATAAATGCTGGTGTCTTTTGTTCTAAGAACGATTCCCAATCGTCGCTCTGGTACCACGTATCGAAATGGTGGCATGTGAATTTTAGTTGTTTTAGATGTTGTAGTAGGACTTGCATGACGAGTGACTGCAAGTTGGATCGCTTTTTTGGTTGCATAAATATAGTCTTACAACCTTCTGTGTTCTCTTCTGGTTGTTGTGTATCGTTTGTATCTTTTTGTGGTTTTTCTGCTTCACAATAATCTCCTTGATTGAAAAATACAAACTCGTAGTTCATCTGGAGATTATTCAGTCTCACTAAAAACCTTTCGAGTGTGTACACCATCTGTAGGATCTGTCCACCGTGTGTGGTGTCTGTGAACTCATTCATGACAATTTCAAGAAGGCCGTCCCCTTCTATGAGCACGAAGTCACGCGCTTGTGCTTTGTCGATTAAATCTATGTGCTGTGCATTCTCTGCGCTGGTGGTGGCTTGCTTCAACGTTAAAATGCGTGTGTTCATGTTTTTTGTGCAGCTACAGAGGAAAAAGGGTTACAAAGAAGATTACACCCTCAAAGAGTTTATTTCTTCTTTGTTGGTGAGCTTTGCTTCTTAGGTTCTGGTTTTGTATCTTTGGTTGTTTTCTTCGCCGACGGAACTCGTGATTGTGTTGAAATAGCCGCTGGTATTTCACCTGGTTGTGGTGGCAGTTTTCCCAAAAACTTTTCTTCGTAGAATGCCCATTTTTCTCTAAATGCGACGACTGGCTCTCTATATACACCTAGTATTTCATTGTATGGTTGAACATAAGCATTGAGCGCAATTTCAAACAATGACATAATTTGTTCTGGTTTGGCACCTTTTGTAGCAGCTCCCTTCTTGTCTTCTTTCTTTGGAGCTGGAGCTTTCTTATTAGCTGAATTGGGCGTTTGTATTGCTTGTCTAGCTTCTTCTTCCTCTTTCAGCCTTTTCTGCTCTGTTTGATAATCGATGAACGCAAGTACTAAACAATGCGCGAACATTTCTCGTACATATTGGTCAGGGTGTCCCCAACCCTTCTCCGTTTGTTCTTCTATGGTCTCCTCTTCTACTTTTATTGAAACTGTACTTCTTGAAGATCTTCCCTTCGATGAAGGTGTAGTTTGTCTACTACTATGTTTACTCTGAGGTTTCGATCCAGGAGTTGATACAACCGAGTTCTTTCCCTCTTCTGTCGCCTCTCCATCATGTTCATGTATAATTCGAGTCATATTATGCGGAAATCCTGTCGCTGACCTTGCTACAATCTCTTGTAACACTGTTCCGGTTTTCCAACAACTCATAAACGCTTTTAATGCTTTATCATACTCGATCGTAATATCATAGTAATATTCCGCCAAGAATTTGTATACCATTTGTACATCATTACACATTTCATCTTTGAACTCACTTGTAATCCGTTCGTAGTCATCCTTGGCTTGATGAATTTCTCTTTGCAAAATGTAACTTTCTCCACGTAGTTTTAACGACTCGACAAGTGTCAAATCATCAATTTCTGTTACATTTTTCTTCTCTGAGGCTATCGTGATACTTTTTGTCAAATCTTTTATCGCGTTTTCCAAATCGTGCATTTCAAAATAAATTTTTCCACGAGTTGAGTAAACTGTTTGCGTAGATTTGATGTCGAATGAACTTGGTTCTTGACCAGCGTCACTTCGTGGACTAGATTCTGGAATATTCGAAATGAGCTCCACGCATGAAGTAATCAACTCGAGAGCTTGTTCTAAATCGTTCAACTCGTAGTATAGTAATCCACAGTTTAAATAATACTCTGGTCGTTCTGGATCTATTTTGAGTAACGATAAATAGATTGATATTGCTCCCTTGATGTCACCTTTTTCGATACATTCTTGTGCATTTTGTTCGTATGGTTTGACAAAGTTTGGATCAAGTTCGATTATTTTGTTAAAATCTTGTCTTGCTTTTTCTTTTTGATTTAGTTTTGTATACAAATCGCCCCGTAAAAAGTAATAGTAAGGATCTGCTTCTGGTTCCATTTCGATTACTTTTGAAAAGTTTGCCAATGCTTCTTCTAGATTTCCCATCGTTGCGTTACATTTTCCAAGCGATAAAAGTATGTCGATTGATGGTTGTTCGAGTTTGAGATATTTTTGCATCTCGGAACGACCTTGTTCGTATTGTTGTAGTTGAACGTAACAATCACCACGAATAAAATATGCGTACGAGTTGAATGGGTCTATTTCTAATGATTTTGAAACCATGTCGACTGCTTGTTCGAATGCTCCTTGACGCCAGAGTAACTCGCCACAAACATGGAATGTTTCTGCATCTTGGTACCCATCAGAAAGACACTGTTTTATCAACGATAATCCTTCATCAATAGCGCTTTCTTGTATGCATTCTTTCGCTCGATCTAATCGTTTTCGTTGTAGTAATAATCTTGATGTTATTTTGTCAAATAGTAGTCATACTGTTCTTCTTCATTAATAGAAAAGTTTTTACTCCTATGTTTTACAGAATCTTTATACGCTTCCACCAATTCCTACCAAAACGTTAACACAACTAATTGTTCTACATACTCGAGAAAATTGAGTTCTGAAAGGTTTTTGTTTTTTCTTTGATAAATCAGAGTTGCGAATGAGTACTGTTGTACTCTGAAATTGTGCTGTCTTCGTTGGTCGTTTCGTACTATGTGATAATGTAACACTGGAAGCGTTCTGCCGCAACTGAGTCCTGCCTAGTGTGAACCCATCTTGCGAGTTTGAAGTGGTGTCCATTTAGCCGCCAAAACATGCCAACTTGCAACGAATAAGTGATTTATTTGACGCGAGGTGTGAATGTTACCCACACGTCCTTAGCAGGCCTATGTTGTACAACTACTTTTGTCTCTAATGGACCATAATCATCGTCCAATTTCATGTCATATTTTTGCAGCAACATGGCGAGAATGAGAACTTGTTCAATGTATGCAAATTTCATTCCAATGCAGTTTCTATGACCAATACCAAAAGTCAAGAAAGCATAACGATTATGATTTCCACTTTCCCATCTTTCTGGTTTAAACTCTGCTGCATTAGGGAAATATTCATCATCATTAGCAGAAATGGCACCTGAAAAGAAGATCATAGTGCCTTTTGGAATAGTGTAATCTTTGTACTTGATATCTTTTAGTGGTGCACGAGCAGCTACACCACTACTTGGTGGATTCATACGTAGTGCTTCTTTTACAATCCATTCCAAGTATTGCAAATCTTCAACGTCTGCGTATTCGACGTCTCTATCACCTAGTACTTTATCTACGATAGCTTGTGCTTTTTTCAGAACATGCTCATTCTTACACAAGTGATAAAACACAAACTGTAGCGACTTGGCTGTAGTTTCTTGTCCTGCGCTCATGAAAATGAAACAATTTGCTGCCAACTCTTCGTCGGTTAATGGTGCAACTGTATCGTTCTCATCAACAGCTGTAGCGTTGATCATAACAGATAACAAATCGTTTGGTGCAGGATGACCTTCATCGATCATTTTTCTACGTTTGGCAACAATGTTTGCTGTTTGAGAGTTGAAAAATTTGACTGCCTTTTTGACACGCGCGATGGGACCAAAGTTGATAGACTCGCGAATGAATTTTGGTAACGTGATGACCAAAAACATGTTTGCAAAGATTTGATGAATGGCGTCGGCAAACGCAGGTTTCTCACTAGATGTGTGAAGACCTTCTACAAGGCCAAAATCGTACCCGAATGCTGCTTTTCCGATCACATCGGTGGTAATGGGTGTGAGCTCTTCAGACATGTTACGTCTATTGTTTTTCTTGATGAGTTCCATCCAACGAGTCATGACATCAAAAGTGGAATCGTGTACGCATGTTAGCGCTTTGTCGGTAAAACATTGGTTCAGTAAGAGTCTTTGTCTGTGCCAATCTTTTCCCATTGCAGACGCGACATTATTCCCGAAATATTCTTTGAAGAACTCTGCTATACCGAGTCCTATGTCCACTGAGAATAGTGTAGTGTCGTTCTTTGTCATGTACTTGGTGAACTCTACATCACAAACAGAAACAACGGTCAAACCCATGCTAACAATTTTGCAAATAGGTTTGTATTCTCTGTGCACAAACGATGGGTTGACAAAACCGGTCATAGGCATAGTAGGTTTGTAGAATGGAATGATTTTCCCAAATAGTTCTGCGAGTGGGGGTGGTAAAAATTGCTCGTAGCCTGGAATACTTGCATATTTTGCCTTGTTTCTCTGCCACTTGATGTACACAAGTAGCACGAGGAGTAAAGTCACAAAGAGTGTGAATAAGAGCATCTAACACTTCGAGGATTTTAGGTTTTTTGGGGATAAGCACACGTTACACGTCATAACCATTCCTAAAACAGTATTATTCAAGCTCCGTGTTTCGCAACCGTCACAAGCATGTGCCTACACTTAGGCATAAAATTTTAAGTGCATCTTTATGCCTACTGAAAAGAAGTCAAAAATCGAGTTTATCAGTAATTGAATTTTTAACAATTTTTAATTCAATCAGCTATTTTCTCATTGCTGCTTGTTGTATAAAGTTCTTCGTCCAAAAACGACCAAAGGTCTAATCTTTGAAATCGTAGACAGTTTAGTCAACCTCGCATTACTTAAAAGCAACTTGATAACGCTAAGAATTACAACTTATTACAAATGAAAACGTTACTGAATATAAGTTTATACCTCTCAGTATTCGTTCCACTGATAGCTAAGTTCAGAGCACTATTTTGTGCTGCATACCTGCAGACTGAGCAAGCTATGGTCGAAGTGGTGGTACACGCTGAACGATGTGAAACTGAGATACAAACAGATATCGTAGAACAAGCTAAAACTGCCTCACTCGAAGAGTACAACATCAAAGTACTTGAAGCAGAACGGTTACTCGCCGAAAACAACTTCGTTAAAGAATTGATTGAAAATTTAAACAAAGAAAATGAGGAACTGAAACTTCTCGTCGAAGCTGAACGCATGTACAACAAGCATGAGTGCACGTTAGATGTGTTAATGATGAAAGAAAATTATTCTGCCGAGCTCATCGAATTAGACCAAATTATCGAAGAGCGCGATCGTACGATAGAGAAGCTACAACAAGAGCTAACAGCGGAAAAGAACAAACTAAAAGCTGCAACTAAAAGTGTAGTAACAAACACCAAGATACAGAAAATGGTACGACCAATTAGCGCACCAAGGCGGCCGTTCCAAACACTAAATTTCGCACTGTAAAATATAAACAATAATTTATTCAATCAACGTAATGGCTAATTACAGTGTATTCTGTACTGTCTTGTTCGCTTGTCATATATTGGTGAGGTTCGAAAAACAAGGGTCGAACAACTTCACCAACAAAAGATAAACGTTTAATACCAGACGTGTTCTCACCAAGAAAAGATCAACTGTATTTAATGCAAGTCGTGTAAGAAACGTCGTATACTAGTTCACACGATCGCACGAATTCTACTTAGTTATTATTTTTCACTACATTAATTATATGGACGCATATTTACGACTTGAATACGCATTAGAAGTTTTTGTATTAGAGGGGAAAAACTAAGTGATTGTCGATGCTTGGTTTTCAAGATGTAGCCATTTTCATTATTCTCAACCGACAAATTAAATTACACATATAACGACGCGCAACATCATTTAACAGTATTTACGCACATCAATATAACAACAAAATGATTCACACTGTGCGACTACATGACACCCGAAAATCACCACTACGCGAACACCATGCATCGGCATCATCATATAACCTCAGCAACATGCTGTGTTGTGCTTATTAACGATGAAAAGATGGCAAACCCAAGGTTGACCGTTCTACCCCATAATCGCAGTTTATCATGTTCAATTTTATTGAAATAAAATTGATGTTTCCAGAGGTAAATCGGATCACCCAATAGTTTACCATCAAGCAGAAGAATTCTATGCCGGTGATTCGAAGACAGAGGTTCAAGTCTCGCCGACAGTAGGTTCAAATTATTACTAACACCAGTTCTTGGAATTGTGTCCAAGTCAAGTCGAGTGGGATTGTACAAGGAACGAGGAGACCAATGGGTCTATGCCAGTGTGCATTGATCGTGCATTGCGATTGTACGGTGGACCACCCATAGTCGAGTCGTTTCCGAGTACCTCCCTTACAAGTCAAGTCGAGTGGGATGTGTTGAAGTGTTGATGCGGTGAAGGGTCTGGATACACCACCCCAAGGGCGCAGGCTCTGGTGGGTATCCATTCCTTGCCCAAGTCAACAGTTGAGATCTCCCTTTTCGATGTGCTGCGTGGAAAGCGAAAGCTCCAGTCGTTGATTACTTCCCTTTTTTGCAAACAATGATTATACTATTATTCAATTAAATGTTTACTATAATAGTATACAATAAAGATTGTTACGTTACATAGTAGCCATGATAATTTTGAATAAATGTATCCAATTTGGAATGCAATCAACGAAAGAAGAATGAAAAACAGAGCATCCACCTTGAATATCTCTCTACTCTTGCGACTCTCAATAGTACGAATAATTATCAACGGATATATCACTGGAACTACATAATTAAACGATGGGATAATTCCATCACCATATAACACACAAGCTAACACAAAGGCAAAACAATGTGCATATGATGTGCCTTTTTCGACTCTGTTACAAATACATGCAAGACCAAAAGGATAAATAAGAGTTATTAGTACTGGTACACCTGGTAAGAACCATGTGTAACCACGTACTAACGTCAAGTGAATGATGAATATTTCTATGTAGATGAGTCCTATTACTAGTGACAAAGTGAGTATTTTTGGTTCGAACCAGCTATACTGGCCCTCTAAATAGTCCACATAGATGTGGTAACTCGCGAACAGTGCGAGTACTGTACCAATTGCCCATAGTACCACCATGTAATGAGTATGGCTTGCCTCGCTCGCTAAAAGTATAGTCATTACTGATGCTAGTAGCGTTAAAGCTCGAAACGTTATCATATAGATACTATCTTCGTACCTTCGCATCAAGGATAATCGTATCTGTGAGGGATGCTTATTGACTGAAAATAATTTCATATCGCGTTTGGCATTCATAAATTCGAGCACGTGGTGCTTCAGGTACTGTTGTCGTTGACTAAACGTTAATTCTTTAGGTATTT
>JAESGV010000440.1_pt1 | contig 18628 bp, 12 predicted proteins | sample 9269781 | NCBI WGS metagenome assembly JAESGV01 (sample SAMN15741586, study PRJNA653496) | algae metagenome | isolation source: Tildeniella torsiva UHER 1998/13D and co-occurring heterotrophs from... | place: Slovakia: Slovak Paradise National Park, Hrabusice, Kosice Region | collected 2000-01-01
TTCGCGAAGGTTTTCTAGATGATGTCTGCGAATGATAATTTGTTCTGCACCAGAGTCGCGTAACTCTTTGATTTCTTGATCATGAGTCTTGACCATATCTAACGCTTTAGAGTACAATGATGTTACTCGTTCGAGTGACAGAGCAGGAATGTTGATTTCCATTTTGGCTTCTTTGCCAATGTAGTTGTTGAAAAAGTTTTCTACGCGTATCATACCAGCTCTGAACTCGACAGTATCTTCTGCGTCTGGGTTGGTGTTGAGTTCAACTTGTGTTAACTCAAATTCTGCCGTTTTCAGGGACACTTCTGCGAAGTCTTGTACTAGAGCGATATCTAAGTAGCATTCGAGGTTCTCAGAGTTAAGTTCTTGTCGCAAGAAACCAAGGAAGAAACTAGTGGACATTGGACAGGCGAGAATCATGTCCAAGTCTAAAATTGTTTCCATGTGTTTGCGTGCGTTGATAATATCGTTGTTGCTGAGCAGTTGTGTAATCAGTTGAAATTGTGAGTCGTAACCTTTCATATCGAACGCATAGTCATCTGATGTAACTTTGTTTGCGACGTCCTATAAACGTTAGTCATAGTATGTTGGTACATACTTTCCACGAAGTTATAAGCTTTGGCATAGTTGCGTTTTGTTGGTGCTATCCATGAACTCATGGTGAGCGATTGCGTGTTTTGCAGTGGAGAAACCAACTCCCACTGTCACACATCAGCTCAAAAGAAGAAGAGGACAATTACTGTTCCTCAATTTGCGCTCTAAAAGTTATGTACCGGAATAACTTCAATTGTTTCCCAGCCGTACTGGAGAAACTTATCCCCTCTGTAAGAATGGTAGCTTGTCAATTGTAAATGAAAATTACAAGAGTGCAATCAAGAAGAAGTATCAGCACAAGTCATTGATAGAATCAACACTCGCAATCACTCATTTTTAGCCAATCGTAGACAATGGTACCAACTCATTAACACCAACTACACCACACCTACGTTCACAGCCACATGTACTAATGGTCAAGTTTCACATAACAGCCACAAAACTAAAAATACTGCTGTCAGCTACTTCTCAGAATACCAAGAGGTGGCTACAAACTTTAATACATGGAATATTGAAACTCAACACCTACCAGATGGACAATCCCTGTATAAACCACTTACAGTCAAAGAAGTGCAAACAGCAATACGATTGCTCCCTCTTAGAAAGGCACCTGGTCCAGATCAAATTCCATACGAGTTTTTTAGAGCATTCTCTCACAAAACCATTTCAAAACTCACTACAGTACTCAATGATACCTTCCACGCACAAGCTGCACCCACTAGATGGAAACGCGGCCGAGTTTGGTTAATTCATAAAAAAGGGTCCATCTATGACATTAAAAACTATAGACAGATCACCCTGCTTAACACAATCTATAAACTTTACACAAAGATCATCAACCACAGAATTTATAAGTATGTTGAAAAGTACTTGGTTGTTCAAGACCTTCAAGGTGGATTTCAGAAGTACAGAAGCTGCTCACTCAAAATACAAACACTATGAAACGTTATTGAAGACACTTCTACAAACAAAAAGGCTTTGTATGTGCTATTTATTGACTTTGAAAAGGCATTTGACTCCATTGATCATCATGTGCTTTTTGACGCTATGTTCAAGTTAGGACTACCACAAGAGATTATCGATATAGTCACTCAATTGTATAAGGACACATATAGCGACATTATAACAGGACTTGGTATCACTAAACCTATTCACATCAAAAGAGGTGTACGACAGGGAGATATTCTCTCACTACTACTTTTCAATCTCTTCATGGAATGTCTCACTCGATGCTTACAAATGACTGGACTTGGATATACGTTTGCTGCTAACACAGCTATCAATATTGCAATGATTTTATTTGCAGATGACATGGCACTAATCATTAACAGTTCAGTCAAACTTCAAAAACTTGTTGACCAATTAAAGCAAGCTATTGCAAACACTGGACTCAAAATCAACATCAACAAAACAGTGTTTGCTACCAACAAGTACGTTACTACAAATGCCATCTCTGTTAATGGCACTCAAATCCACTTTATCCCCCAGTAAAAATGATGCTCTGTTTGAGCGTAGATCGTCTAACTCACATAAGTTGTACAAATACTTTAATAACAGCAGAGTTAACTTTATGAAGCTGCTGGTTAGTCCATGGTAGACTTTCACAGTCATAAGTAACAATTGGAGTAACAACAGTGTTTAGAACTGAAACTGCCTGGGCAACAGGTAGTTTAGCTTTGATGAGTGAGAGTGTACATAGTTTGACCTTGTTGCAGATATAATCAGTGTGTCTTTGGTTATTACCATTTAAGTTAAGATGAACACCTAGGTATTTGAAAGTGCTGGTTTAAATGCACTTTTGGTGGTGTTGGAGCAAGCTGTTCAGCCAACATTATCAAAACACGTATGATAACTCGTCTGCACTATAACCTCAACTGTAAAATGGACAATACATGTCATCACACAACTTTCGCTTGGATTAACGTACTAGCAAAGCACAGCAAGACAAATTAGCTACCATTAAGTTCTAAATTGTTTGTTCAACGGTATAACAACAAGTCATACATCAACATGGCAATACAAATTATGAATGAACAGAGACCACGGTCTGGTGTCAATGGTCAGACATCTATCTTGCGTTCTACTGCAGATAGAGAACGAATGTCACAAAGACGTAAAGTAATACCTACTGGTTTGAAAGACTATGAAGTCTGGATACAGTAGTGCCGGCACTGTAGTGTTCAGTAGTACTAAGGAAGAACTCAGTATTGGCAAACTAGGACAAGGTACTTAGATAGCAATGCTATCTAAGTATAGGTCTCTAACATGGATTCTGGTGATTTGTAGATCACAAGTGTAGTGATCAATGGTTTTTCGATGTTATTTAACTAGCTCTTGAAACTAGTTCGACTAGTTGAGAGTTGCACTAAGTGATAAATAGTCAAGCATTTCTGTAGCAACCAAGTCTAAGTAGCCGTAATAATTATTAGCATCCTCCTACCTATTCAACGATGGGTGAGTTACGTACCTGGAAAAGATCTACAATCTTCTCTATTGTGGTGGGAGTGTAGTAACTGGTAATAGTTATTATAGCGAATAATTGGACTATTAGAGCGAATTCTAAGTTGACAATTAGTCAACGCACTTTAATGTATTGTAATTAAATATAATTTGTCACACGTTTACCGTGTAAATTCTTCAGGTTTATTTGATACACCATGGTATTGTTATTTTCCTACAAACATCAAATTACTATCATGAAAAATACAAACAGCTTCTCTTTTATTGAGCTAACAATCACTTCAAATGAACTAAAAGTTGAGTTTTACATGGATGGATCATACAACCCAATAACTAATCACGCTGCATATGCTGCTGTTAGAGGTGACAATTTCAACAAAACTGCCCAAGGTCACATTCCTGGGGTACAAAATAGTTACCGAGCAGAGCTTTTTGGAATTTTACTCGCATTATACAACATTAACAATAAACAGGACGTTATTATTAATACTGATTCACAATTTAGCATTAATGTCATTACTAGTTTCATGAAAACTAAAATCAGTGAACAACTGTTGAACTATTTAAACAAAGACCTTCTTTTTACTATTTACAATAAACTACTGCATGTTGGAGAATATAAATTCGTATGGGTACCCAGCCATGTAGGAATAGAAGGCAATGAAAAGGCTAACCAAAAAGCCAAACACGCATTCAACTACAAAACAATCAAATTCATCCCTACATAGAAACACAACACACATACTATCAACTATTTAGACGACCAACCAAGAGGTAGTCCATTTGACTTTGTCAGTGACATAATTGAATCAAAATACAGAGAAGACAATATAAATATGTACAATATTATTACAACATAAAACCACCAATCATCAACAGTCTCAAACTCATTTCTAGCAAACAAACAAATTTTCCACACACGTGCAAAAACTAATACCTTCGCCACAAAATTAAAAATAGAGAAACGGTTCAACTAAAACTCTATATGCCCAAGATGCTTCACAGAATATGAAGACTAAGAACATTTATTCATAAAATGCATGGAAAACAAACTGTACATACAACACATCATTAGTAACTTTGCCAAAATAGTTTAAACTGAACAGAAGTAAGGACAAATTATCAACAAAGATGTTTGAATCCTAGGCACAGATATGTACTACAACTAATATCAAACATTCAAAATAGATCACCCCATAAACAATAAAAAAATATATAAAGAAAGATTAGGACTTATTTCACTTAAATATGCCAACAAGATCATCTCAAAAACACATCTAAGAAAACTTAACAGACTTATCCAAAACATTACCTTTACTTCTCTTTATTCAAAAATCTTTTAACTTTTACAGCAATTAGCTATCTTATAATTATAAATACCAATAATTGTCTTAATTAATGCATTATATTGACAAGTATTCTCACTAAAAGGGCTAGTTAATGCTTTGAATTTAATTTTGATGATCTTAAATGACATTTTTACACTTATTCTAGCTTATTTGATTTATATATTTCTACTTAATTTATTATTTGAAAGAACAGCTAAGTTTATATCAATTGGAGTAGCTTTGGTTTTCTTTTTACTGCAGGCCTTTTTTATGTTTATTAAAGCATTAGCTAGCCCTTTTAATGAAAATACTTGTCAACATAATGCATTAATTAAGACAGCTATTGGTATTTATAATTATAAGATAACTAGTTGTTGTAAAAGTTAAAAGATTTTTAAATAAAGGAAAGTATTATAAAACATTGTACAAAACTATATTTTTAAAAGACTATTAAGTTAACTTTTTTAATGTTGATTTTTTGCCTGTTTGTTTAAAGTTTGATACATTAATTTTTAAATTAACCTCTTTAACGTTATTTCTTTACTTGATGTAATGTAACATATGATTTTAAGTGATATCATCTCTTAAATTGATTTATTCTCCTCCTCACTTCTTTAAAACAAGTTGCATCACTTTAACATTATGCATTAATGTTTTAAAGTTGATGTTGTATCAAGCTTGGGTTATGTTTAATGGCTTCTAATATTTACAAGCAATAATGTCTTTAAAAAGGGTGAAAATGATAGTATAAATTAAACAATCTAGTTTTATTTAAGCCCCACAAATTAAATTTCTCTTTTTTAACATATTGTTTAATTACTTTAATTGTTTCTGACAATGTGTTTCTCAAAAGGGTTAAACATGACTAAATGGTCATACAAGATTTTTTTAGTTTTATAAAACTAGACTAGTTTAACAAAACTTTTTAGTCATACAAAATTCAAATGGTTTTATAGAAACTTGTTATTTATTAAGAGATAAGAAGTTACAAAATTTCACATGTTTTTTCCTTTTTGTATTTTTTGTAAATACCTTTAATTTGTTTTGCTGCACTTTTATGTCTCTTATTTCTATGTTTTAATATACATTTCTTCTTTAATTTAGGGTAGTTTGTTTTAGTTCTACTTTTAGCTTTAATTTTGGTTTTAGTTCTGGTTTTAGTTCTATTTCTAGCTTTTTATCTTGTATGATAGTATTTATACCCATATATTGTTTAAACACTCTTATTTTTGTTTTATTAGCTCTTGCTTTGCTGTCTTTAAAACATCCTCTAGCTTTGCTATACAGATGTTGCAAAACATGTATGAGATTTAGTTACAACAAAACTAACCAGTCATATAAAATTGAATTGGTCATACAATATTAATTATTTTTGTATAACATTCCTAGCCCAACAAACTGTTTGTGTATATGCTTTAAATAGCATTATATATGTAGGTCTATTAATGATATTTAAGTTATAGTAAAAAGTGTTAACAATTAATAGTACTTGTTTTGTTTTTAAAAGCTTTAAAACTAGCATATTTGTGATAAAAGTAAACTTAGTAGTCTTCTTCTATTTTAATAAAAAGTAAGTAATTTATTAGACAATACACAAACCTCTAAATACCTTGCCAATTTCTATGTTTTTACCATAGAGATTAAAAATTTAAAATCATATAAAGAACATGTGTTTGACATTTCCTAAAAGATTGATATTACAACTCTTTTAACAAGAAGAAAATAACTTTTGTCATGATATTAATCCTTTTAAATTGATTAATAGTCCCTTTAGACCCTTTTCCAGTTATTTTGTACTACAATCTCTGTTGTAGTGAAAGATCTTCTCTGAGATCTGAACTCAAATATTGTCATTGCTGTTACCTTTTGGTAACTTAAACGTTTTTAGTGGAGACTTATGTTGCAATAAGGTGGTGTAATACTTAAGTACTACACTTTCTCTTTGCTGTGGGTACCTCTGTACCATAGTTATAGCAACTAATGACATAAGCGTGATAAAACCTTGCTTTAAAGCAACAACCTCCCTTTGAGGAAAATTCTTGTGCAAGAGAACACTACTTACTCTACAGTGTACAATAATCAAAGCTGTACCTAACTTAACTCTTTTGAATCCTTTTAAAATCTAAAATTCACCCTTTTGATAAAGTTAAATTGATCTAATAAAGCTTATATGACAAGTATATCTACTTTTGCAATTTTTTAGTAAAATGAAGAAGATGACCTCATAGTTAGTGAAACCTTCATACTTAATCTTAAGTTGAATGGTTTGACACTCATTAAAAGTTTTATCTATAATAGTTTCAACTTGTAAATCAGTAACATTTTAAATAATAACTGGATACTTCAAATTACTTTTATTTAATTGCTTTACAAAGTATCTAATACAGTAAAGCACTTTGCTTCACTATCAACAAGTACTTGCACTTGTTGTCCATATACAATAGCGTTTACTCTTAGAAAATTTTCTATATCAGGTTTGTAGTTATTTATTGCATTTAAAACCTTGATGGTTTTGATTATTACTTGTAATGAATCCATGGTGCCATCCATTTGATGTATAGCCTGTTAGACTTCTAACTGTTTAACATAATCTGCCATATCTTAAGCGTTTTATTTCAAACATGCTATTAAAACTTAAATCATCTTTTGTTCAATCTTTTTCTTCTTGAATACTTTACTTAGAGTGTGTTTGTCTCTTAGTGTTTGAGTTGTAGCAGTAGTTGAACTTTCTACCTTTGGTTTGTACAAGTTATTTTCAATCTTGCCTAAAACATCTTCCTTGTGAGGACAATCTGGTTATCAGTGACCATCTTCATTGCAGCACTAACACTTAGCAACTACCTTTGGCTTAAAGTCTCATAAACACTTAAAGACGTTATTTAGGTGTCTTTTGAAACTTTTCTTGTATTGTTGACAGTTCTTCTCTTTTCTAGGCTGCTTTCAGCAATTCTTGTTTGAGTTGTGACTTTAATTACCTTGAATGTAACAGTACTTATTAAATGGTTAAAAAGTGTTCATAACTTCAAAGAACACTTCTTTTAGAGTGGCATCAGAAGCATGACACTCCTTTTCATGTATATAGGCTTGGTTTATTACCTGTTTAAAACGTTTTAAGACTGCATTTCAAAGCATAAAGTCAAAGCATAAAGATTACTTCATCATTTAATACTTCTAGTATCTTAATGTAAGCCATAAAGCGGTAATTGAATTAATTAATCAATTTACCCTTCTTTAACTTCAATTAATAGAGCTCAAACTTGTATTCCATCAATTCATAGTGAAGATTCAAAATTTTGAGCAATCCACAGTGAATATAACTCCATGACTTCTTTTAAAAGATCTTCTTTTCCATTAAGATATGAATTGCAGTCACTTTGTCTTTGAGAACATAGACAGCAAGCAATGATAGATAATTTATAAGTGGAACAATGTATCATGTTAGATATTGCATAAATGCATAGAGATTGGAAATTAAATTCTTAATAGTAATATTTGGCTTGTTTGATAACTTGGTTAAACAATCACTTAACTTATTCTCCATATCATGCAACTGTTGTTCTTTCTTCTTTTGTTTGTTTCATTTTTTCTTTTTTTTAAATAACTTTTATTCTAAATACTTGTGTCGATAGTTTAAAGCTTTAATCATATGATACATATACTCACAACTAACTTTTTCAGTCAAATAGTAAGTGATATAAAAGTGAGAATAAATCTTATTTGCTACTGCATTAAGTACTCTATCTGGATTTGAGTAGAACAATTCTATATAATCAGCAATTTCTTAGTCTTAAACTACTTCAAACCAACTGATATGGTCAGTTAATTGTTGTTGTAGGAATTCTTGAAATGCAATTGGAGTAAGATCAGTATCTTCTTGTTCATCAACCTTATCAGAAGACTCATCCATCTCATCTTGTCCAAATAGTTGACAACTAACTTCATCTTGTTCTCTGGTTCCAAATGTAGCATTAATTTCATTGGTTAGATCAGTAATATGTTTTAAATTATTGAAAACTGGGACTTAAGTATTGAAATGATAAGGTTCACAAACTGAAAATGCAAAGCTATTGGTAAAGTTCAACAACATTCCTAGTCTATTAATGGTATGACATTAGATTTGTTTTTGTGCAATATTTTCAACAGCATGATCAAGTATTTCCCTGGCTTCATCTTTGATTGCATTTTGATGGTGTAAATTCATATTAAAGTTAGTGTGACCTCCTCTTTTTAAAAGTTTTCGTCCATACAAAGATCTTCTATTTCATAACATTGTGAATATTTAATAATGGAAATCGTGAGTGAAACGGTTGTGTGAGTAATAATAGTGCAGTGTTTATTAAGCTCACATTTACAAAGATTTGCAGTAATTTGTTGCATTCTTTTGTCTTTTGTTAGTATTTGTTGTTCTACTTACTGGTAGCAAATGTATTGTGTATGTAAAAATTAGTGGCGTGTTTTTGGTATCATTAACTGCAGTGTATGCCTCTAACAATAATCTTGCACATGTGTAATCAAGTTTGATGTTACTCAGTGTTTCCCACAACAGTATCGCGCGTTTGTACTCCCTCTTTTTATTAAATAAATTAATGAGTGCACTTAGAAGAAAATTTAGTTTACAAAAAGATATAATTTATGCCAATGGATAATCATTTTATTCCTAATTACAAGTTGACATTTGCAAAAGTTGCAGTCTCACCGGTGGTTGACTCATAAATGCAGGTAAAGTTTCCAAGATTGTTTGGATGAGAAGCTTTCAACTTCCAATTTGGATTATTCTTGATGTCATCAAGCTTGTGGTGAACGACATGCGCTCCTGGTGCGTGATGCACATTTGCATACGTTTGAGTTTCATGCGTAAGCTTGTTCTCAAAGGTAAGTACGTCATTTCCTCTCTCGTTTGGATGAGCGCTGATCAATCTGTAATTTGGATCGTTCTCTGTCTTCTCTAATGATTGTGGTGCTCCTTGGTGACTTGGAATAATAGATGGGTCGTGATGTACATTTGCAAACGTTTTGATTTCTCCCTTTTCTGTATCTTCATAAGTGAGAACATCATTACCAACGCTATTCAATTTGGCGTCGATTAGTCTAAAGTTTTCGTTGTTCTTTACTTCTTCAAGTGTTGTCATAATTGTTTGTTGAATTTTTGATGAGGCCAAGGCTGATGTGCTGTTTTTTAAAATACCGATTCGGAGTTATTTTTATTACTCGATCTCCGAGAATAGTCGATCAGGTTTGAGCTAGCATTAGTAAAGAAGTACTTTTACAAGAGCTTTTTATCTTGAGATGTTGAGAAAAATGAATGATTTCAAATATTTCTTCCTCCTCCATGCGATTCTGATCCAAACACTTTATCATGTGGATATGGCTCCACAATGAATACACGCGATGGAAAAGTTCGATTAGTCGACAAGGAGGCAACATTATAGTTGGAGCTCAAATCAATTTCCATCAAATGTGGTAACATTGGCCCAAATATTTTCACTCCTTGGTCAGTTATTCTATTACAGTACGACAAATCAATACTATTCAAATTGTGAAGCTTTCCAATCCATTTCACGAGTATGCTATCGGTAACGTTACTCTGGCAAAGTCCTAAAATTCGTAGTGACGGTATCACATATTCTGTAGAATTTGTACTCAATTCTTCAGTCATTAGATTTGCATTTTCACTCAAGTTGAGTGTAGTTATGTAGTGCAGATTCGTTGCAATAGCGCGCAACGTTTCTGTAGTGATATTTGTAACGCCACCTAAAAGTAGCCTCTTGATTCCTGTATGACGCTGTAGGAATGGAACCATTCCACTATCAGTGATAAGCTCTTCATTTATAGGATACGATATGTTAAAGTGTTCCAGACAAGTAATACTACAAGTTGGTAACGACAGCTCAACCAAAATTTGATCGTTCATGGTAGTACATGGAAGTACTAGCGTCTTTAGCGAAGACCAGTTGTTGGTATTCAATGTAGATAAAAGTACGTGGTCGGGTACTTGTCTACACGACGATAGAATCAATGACTCTAATCTATTGTTCTGTATCGTACTTGTATCGACGATACTCTTGCAATGTGAAAGGTTTACCGTTCTCAAGTTAGGAAGAGCCGATAGCAACGATGCTGCTTCATCATCAACTTCAGTGCAGCTAATTACATATAAACTAGTGATAGAGTGCGGCAGTGAGCGCATACCTTGTGTCGAAAACTTTGTATTTGAACATTTCAAATCCTTCAAGTTTACCAACTTGGATAATGAAGAGAAGTTCTCCATTAGCACGCAGTAGCTAACATCCAACTTGCGAAGTGGAGTGTTTTTCACTGTAGATAGGCAGACTAGTATTTCACTTGTTAAAAGCGTACACTTGTCAACGCAAAGAGTCTCTAACTGTGTCATAGTAGGTATAATCGTACACAGTGCATTGTCAGTGACTTTGAAGCATCTAGAGAGTAGTAACGATTTCATTTTTTTACATGCTACGAGCGATGCTACACACTCGTCATCAACAGTGTAGCAACCACTCAGGTTCAACTGTGTAAGGTTTCCAAGTCGGTGAACATTGTCTATTATGACGGTAGTGTTAAAACGATTCTGTATATCGTCCAAAGATAGCGACTCTACGTGTGGAGTAAGAATATGTGCAATTCCATGATAGAATGCATCTGTATCCGAAGGGTCATCAGAAGTCACCAATGAATGACAAAGTGAAATGGTGCGTATTGTTTCTGCTTGTCCTATTTGTAGCAAAATGCTTGGCGTAACCCAATCGCATGACGAAAGTGTGACCTTTTCGAGTCTGTGGCAATGTACGAGTAAATGATTTATCATGAGTTTAAAATCGTAGTAAAAGAATCGGTTACACGTTATTGACATGCGTTGCTTGTGTTGCGTCGTTATTGAACTTGTAGTACCAACAGTATGCCGATTGTTGATGTTGTATTCGAATGTTTTCACGTGCTCGTATGCAATAGCACGCCAGTGATGGTTTACGGTGCTTATTTTTGTTACGTAAAAGTAGTCCAAGAACTGAAAAATACTAGCGAGTATGTCATCATGTATGTCTTCAAACATAAATACGAGTTGGCAACTTTACAAATAAAGATTGACTGTTTATTTAAGCTTCTATTTCCACGTATTTTGATCTTCTTCTCTTGTCCAAGCATATGTTTACAGCTACGACAACTACAATAATAAGACTATCAAGTTAGTATCGCAACATGAAACTTACATTAACAACGTTCCTCCACCAACAGATAATCCAACAATCAAACCTGTTCTACCCTCTACAGTAACAAGTAAAACAGCTTTTTCGCTTTCTCCTGCAGCGTTAAACGCGCTCACTTCATAAGTATACTTGCGATACATTTCCACACTGGTATCAACATAGGCTCTTGTTTCTTTTGGTCTTAAATCTACCTTTTTACCATCTCTATAGATATTGTATCCTTGTATTGGTGTACGACCAACAAAAGATGGCTCTTCCCACCTGATGACGATTGTGTAGTCTTGTATTTGTGGTTCTACACTCGCTATTGGCATTCCTGGTACATCTATGGTGTACACAAACAATGTTGCGTTCTCACTTGCTCCTCGATCGTTTATAGCAATTAGATCGTATCGGTAATAAGTATTCTTGGTTAAATTTCTATCGGTCATATCAGTATCAAAAGTTGAGTGAGCATAGACACCATCACGGTACAGTTTGTACTCTGTGATTGGTGGATACGTTACATTGATACCTGCTTGTGCTTTTATCGTGATTTCTGTCATTCTAAGATCATAGTATGAAATTCGTGGTTGCGAAGGTACATCTACTGCTGTTGCCGAAACAGTAACACGATCTCCCTCTCCATAATGATTCACACCAGCGATTTCAAACTTGTAGACGATGGATGGGACAATATCACGATAGATCCATGAGTAATGACCAACTGATGAGTAACTAATCTCAAAGAATGAACCTCCAACATAGATATTATAGTGTGACACGTTCATTGCCTCACTTGGATTCTCCCACGTTAAAACCATGTATCCGTTCTCAGCAGCGATTTGTGCATTCTTTGGAGAAAGTGGTGGTCTGCTATAAATATCACAACGTGTACCATTGTACCATTGATCACACTCACATATACTTGTTTTCACATTACAAACGCCATGTACACAACCACTCATACAAGGACCTTCACTAATCGTAAAAATCGGTTTTGTACCATGTGGAGATGATACTGATAGTTTTGTGATACCATTCGTGTTGTCTTGTAAAATAGGAATGTTATCGACAGCTGTTGTAAATGGCGTGATTTGTTTGGTTACTGATGCAAAATCATTCCAAGAGTAGGGTATTGGATCGTACACTAGTAGAACTCGATAAATAGATGAGGCATCACGAATAGAGATCGTTCCTGTATCTATAGATGTTCCTTGTATCTGTGCTGCTAACTCTATAGTACTACCGTCCATAGTGAGTTTCCCGTTAATAGCAAGAGAAGCATCCAACGCTATATGGATTTTTGAATCTTGATACGCTTTCAAGTCGCCGAGTATGGTACCATAACCTTGTACTGCCGAAATGGAAGTTACTGTTCCGATCATCATGCCGTTTGGTATGGATAATACAGCGTTGTCAAACAGTTGAATATCACCGTTATTGATTAGTGTTTCTGCTGTTAGCGTTGCTCCATTTAGTAATTGAATAACTTTGTTGTTGATCAAGTTCTTAACTGAAACACTGGTAACGACTTGCATGTCATCACATTGGAATCTATCAATGGTCACCTGAGAAACTGACTTTGTATTTGTTGTGATCGTATTTGCTTGTATCGTAGTGTACTTACCTACGATGAGTACATTACCACTAGAGTGTGCATCAATGATTTCCAAACGGTCAGAATGGATTTGCACACTATTTAGGGTGACAGTACTAGTACCACTAATAAATTGTACAGTAGCGTTTGGTGATGCATCTACAGATGCCAAATTAATCGTTGCTCCGTTGGAATAGATTTGCATTTCGGCACCTGGTAATAGTGAAATACTATAAACATCAACTCCTGCGTATTGATCGATCAACAACGTTTTGGTAACAGTAAAACTATTCGCAGTAACATTTCCGTTCACCACTTGTAGTACACTTGCAGAGATTGAGTCAACTTGTAAAATAGCGCCGTGTTGTACCGAAACGGTACCTGTGTTCACCAGACTTGATCGTAGTATCGTGTAACCTTTGATGTTGACTATTGGTGCACTTACAGGTGCGTCAATGCGAATACTTGTGACAGAGTCGAATGCAACGCTGTCGGAGAACTTGATTTGACAAGTAGGACCAAATACACTTGTGTTGATCTCAACTAGACCTCCAACTTCGCTTTCTAATGAACCAGTACATCCAATTGGCGATTTAATAGTTGTAATTCCCTCCTGGGCGAGTAATTTTCCTGAAATGTCGATATTACCAACGCTCAATGTTGCACCGTCGCCTGTTTCCAAAGCACCTCCTGATTTCACGGAAATTAGTGAATCTCTATCTCCATGCAAATCAAAATTCTTAACGATGAGTTTCCCTTGCACATTAACAACTGTGTTCACTCCGAATTGTACATTATAAACAGCACTATCTTTGCGCAGCATAGTCAGGAACGCTTGGCTTTGAATAAATATATTTGTTCTCGCTATTACGGCATTCTCACAAAAATCTCTATTTCCTCCCGATGTCTTGAAAATATAAATATTAGAGCGAACAATAGTAGCATTGTTGATGTAGAAAATCGGTCCTACAATATCTATTCTCATTATATTGTCAATGACGCCTAAACTTTCCACATTGAGTTGGTTGGTGATGGTAATTGTTTGTGCGCTCATGAGAGCTGATTGTGACACTACCGATAGTGTGAAAAAGGTTAAATCTTGATTGTAGAACATGACCTTGGCATTTTCCAAGTTCAATTCGGTAATGTCCATTTTACCCTTGAAATCTATTTTACCTGAGAATTTTACTTTACCTGGTCCTGATATGGTGGCTGAACGAGTGTAACTACTTGCTCCGTATGTTTCAAAGAACGATTTTTGGTCTTGTAGAACTATATTTCCAGAAATCAAGGCGTCAACGCTCAGGGAAAACAACCCATTCTGCATGATTTGCACATTACCGTCCATAGAAAGTGCTACAGCAATTGATGTTGTATCTTGAGTTGACATAGTACCAGTTTTTGTGATGATGAGCGACGAGGTAGCATCACCAGTGCATGACAACGATCCTCGTGCAAAGTCAACTGTTCCATGAACAATAAAGTAACTATGTTCACACATATTCCACGTGTTCGATTGTGTAGTAGTTTTGCCTTGAACGAACGACGATGCTCCCATTACCGTTATTTGATGATGTTATCGTTGCTGTATCACGTATTCTCAGTGTTCCGCGAACTAACGTATTTGTTTTTAAGATAGAGGAGCCTTCCATTAGCTCTAGGGTTGCATACAGTGACTGTATGTTAAATGTGTTCGCTTGACGTTATTAGGAGTGTAAATTAACAAACCTTGTAGTGAGAATAATTGCTGTATTAGCACTAGTTTGTTCGCACCTCCATCAGTAACTGTAATACTGTTCACAATAATTGGAACGTCAATGGTAATGTTAAAATCGTTTGTTGCTACCATGTTAATTGTGAAATGTCTCTTACCAACTCCGTGAATGACTACGTCGTCAGTAGCATTGGGAACGCGCAAGTCCCAGTTTGTTGCTGCACTCCACTTGCCGCCTGTTTGTGTTGCTTTCCATGTTATTGTATCAGCAAGACAACCTGAAGCAAGACACAGAAGCACGACTGTGGCACATAAAATGCAGGGTACTTTGTTCTTGGTAGTTTGCATTTTAGGCGATGACATTTGACAAGAAGTTTTATTCTTAGGCACTCAGCTAGTTTTGAGTTTGGCTAACTGCTTTTAACCTGCAAATCTAAGCGACCAAATAACCAAAACGCACTCACTTGTTATGCGTTTACAGACACAGTTTGTATTTCGTCTATAAAGCCTACTTGGTCAATAAACTCCCATCTATTACCCCAATACCCAGACGCTATCATTCCACCATCGCCTTTCCACAAGAAATCAGTACCTGCTACAGCATAGTCACCCATTGGAATTCCTGTATGCTCTGGGAATAGTTTCATGGCAAGGTCAAATCCAATTTGATCATTTCCAGCAATAACAACTCCTAACCGAGGATTATACTCACTGTTAACATACTTGTCGCTAGTGTGGCTCATTCCTGTAAATACATCATCAAACACAGGAGTAAGGAAAATAAGGCCAAGTGATCTTGACACACCATCCAACACCTGTTCAAATCGATAATCACCTATACTGAACGCTCTATCATTTTCAAACTTTACTGGGAATTGTGATTGATACTTTTTCGTGATCAAGTTTGTAGATGGATCACCCATCAAAATAATATTGTACTTCAAAGTGTAGTAGATACTCGACGCATACTCGGTGTCACTAACGATTAGTATTCCACTTCTACCTTGGTAGTAGAAATGATTAGAAAGGTACATTGCATGATCGTAGTACTGTTTTGTTTGTTGTGGCGTACCAGCAGTACCATACACTATCACTACTGCACTTTCATAGATTTGTCGTATAGGACCATATGAAAGTGGTCCTCGTTCCAACAGTTGCCACTTTCCGTCATCCTGACACACGCCCCACTCGTTTCCTTGTTTGCATAAATGTGTTTGCGGCAGTAATCTATCCTTGTGTAGCGCTACTATCTGTTCGTCAATAATTATTTCGACTATATTCATTAGATCATCAGGTTGTCCAACATATTGGTATAATCCAAATCGTTTGATATTCTTTGTTCGTATAGTCCACCTGATATCATCTCTAATGATATTCATTTTTCCTATTTGGTAAGGAACACTCAACTGCAATGGTTTTATACCACCTCTACCACCAAATCTTGCAGGATTGTTACACATTATCTCGAAATGCTTCGGTAACGCTGGTTTGATCGGAGAATCAAAGCTAATGTACTTGTTAAAGTATCGTTGAATCTCAGCATCATCAACTACACCATCCCACCAATGTCCTTTTCCTGGAATCTCTGATATATTACCAGCGTACTGATTCCCGTTCATTTGATTGTAAACACGAATCATCTTACGAGGATGCCATGGATGAACACTATCGTCATCACCTCCGCATCTTGTCATGAACTGTATTCCGCGTAAGTGAGAAATGTACAGGTCAGGACTGTACTCTAGTTCAGAGCTTGTGAGAATAGAACGAAGATGGCCGTCACTGTATGATAATCCATTACGAGTGTAGTATGGTAAGTACACATCTTGTTTGATCCATCCTGCTGCACACATTACAGCAAGTGCATAATCGGCATAATGAGTACTTAGCATGTAGCATCCTCTACCACCCATACTGTGACCTGTGAATAATATTCTTTCAGAATCAAACGCTGTAGATGCGTTTTGTGATACCAACGCTTGTAACGCTCTAACAGATTGTAGTGCAGTTAAAAATTGGGGACCAGTCCACCAGAAACCGAATCTTCTTCTACCGTTAGGTGCGATAATCCATGAATGGTTCTGCTGTTGGTATGCAGGTAACAACCACATTGGTAGTGAACCTGCACCATGAGTGGTGAGTATTACAGGACACTTTCCATCGGCTTTGACTTGAGTACATGCGTGAATAGGTGGTAACGCCATAGCATACTGCACTGTGTTATCTAAATCCAAGTACGTGTATGTGAACATTTTGTTCGGCACGATGGTTGATATATTGAACGTAATCGATAGTGGAGATGTATTTGGTGCCGAAAGAACGAGTTCTATGGTAGTGTATGGTAAAATCTCTGGAAGTTGAACTACCAACGGTACAGTTTGTGTAGGATGTACTCTTGGATCGAATAGTAGTTTAGCATCAATGGAAGCACCACTAGCTACATCCTTTGCCGATAGCGTTGGTTTGATGTACTGTTCTTGTTGTGATCTTGCAGTGTTCATCACTGACCACATAATGTACCGACCTGCTACTCTATTGTCGGCAAACTTGTCCGGTAGCACAATCTCATGTGTCATTAACTCGTTTGTTACTGGTTTAATTTGTATGCCAAACACTTGTTCTTGTAGCGCATAAATAGGTACAATGATTACATGTGTTTGTTTAGTCCGATCGAGTTGAATAGGTGTCCAACCGTAACCAACGTTGAATCTGTCACAAACGATTTTTGTGTCGTCGATTGTTAACCAGAAACAACCGTATGGTCTTATTAGAAACGAGTCGGTATGCAATGTATCAAGGGTAAAAGTTCCTATAGCGTAGGTAAGGTAGGGTATCGTCGCTATTCCAAGAGTATTTATGAGAAACGGCCACCTAACACCGTCTGTTTCATTGTACTTCAAATTAAAAGACTCTCCAGACAAATCAAATCGTTTCCACTTTGTACGACCACCATCTACTAATTCGCTTGGTGGTGTATCGTATCGTTTTGCCAAATATCGGTCATATATTGCTTTTATGCCACCAAAAGCTTCTAACACGTCACCACCTATTTCATCGTTGTATACGCCTGAAGAACCAGTTGGAAACGGTCCTATGGTATCATAGAACTGTGGCATTGTAGGCAGTACATAGTTTATGTGCACACTACTGGCATCATGTGTGGCAACTAAAAGAGCAATAATCCATACACAAAGATGCATTTTTGCTTTACAAAACTGAAAATTTGGTTTGACAAAAGCTCGCAGCACGGATCATTCATAATAACCACTGATCAGTATCTACAGTAGCGCATCGAATCTCTACTGTGGGTCACTGTTTATAATAACCTGCTTTTCTACCTTGATAGCCTTTAATCAGATGCACTGCTGGTCTTTAACCTTTATTACATGCATTTAAGCACGATTCCTCTCTAATTTTATGTTTGCTATCGCTTTGTTTGCATAATATACATATCCGGACAACTTGTCGATTGTAGGGGAACCTTTCAGGCTTTTATTGAGGCCACCGAAAAGCTTCCCAAAACTTCACAAACAAGAGTATGACGCACTACGACCACCTAGAGTTTAACTTTGACAATGTGCTCCAAGACCTACCAACCAAGAAGGTTCTAGCTCGCTACGCATCAGACATTTGCCACTGTCCCGAAATCTTTGCATTTCTAGATTCAGTAGATTCATATAACCAACTAGAGGGAAGGAAACGAAAAGAAGCTGCCACTAGAATCATCGAGCAA